>Ga0315275_10000322_pt1 | contig 39349 bp, 52 predicted proteins | sample YL17G03_0_MG_FD_205557 | JGI IMG/M metagenome (GOLD analysis project Ga0315275, IMG submission 205557) | Sediment microbial communities from Yellowstone Lake, YNP, Wyoming, USA - YL17G03_0 | ecosystem: Environmental > Aquatic > Freshwater > Lake > Sediment | place: USA: Wyoming | collected... | reverse complement strand
TATAGCTACATTGGTGTTTAGTTCAATGAGCTACAACCAGCTCATTCATATTAATTAATTTAGAAATAAATAATTAACGCAATTCATCCGTCCATTGAAATGGACGGGTTTCTTGCTAAACCTCTAAGATTCTAATTAAAATAGTGCTTTTTCCTTTATTATCTCTTACCACTTTATCCTCTTTTTCCATAAAAAATAGAAGAAAGTTATATTTAAATAACTTTCTTTGTTCTTATTTTAATGTTAGTCAAAAAAATCAACCTCGTTTGTAAAGCTCGCCTTGACAAATACAGAAGCGTATCAGAAAAAGCTCTTGCTATTGCAAAGAAGTCAATAGCAGAAGGAAAAGAAAAAGAAGCAAAAGAAATTATTGAAATGGTGGAATGCTACTTGTCAGATGCAAAGCACTTTGAAAAACAAGATAATTTTGTGAATGCTTTTGCGTGCCTTAATTATGCACACGGCTGGCTTGATTGCGGAGCAAGATTAAAAATATTTAACATCAAAAACTCTGAAAAAGCACATAAAATATTGAGTTTTTGAATGCCCTGAAAATTTAAATGTGAATGAAAATTTTCTTGGTGTTAAAGATAATGAACTATTTGCTATTTAGAATTTGGCTAATAAAGGAGTTGGTTGGTGACGATTTCCATTTATCATAAAATCTGCTCATGTTAGGAAAAATAAACTCGCTTAAAACTTTTGGATAATAACTCCCGGAAATTCTTCCGGTTTTACTCCTCCTAATTTTCATCACTTTTTCTATGGTCTCTGTTCTTTGGTTTCCTCCGCCATTTACTAATTCCATCTCGAGAATCATATATGGTTTTTCTGCTCTGTATTCAAATTTAACATGGGAACTTATCTCTCCGATTCTAAAAGAAACATTATTGCTTGATTGTTTTGCTTGAAATATGCCCCCATATTCTCTCTGCATAAATTTTTCATTAATCAACAAATCTCTAAACTCTTGGGCATAATACATAACTGAATCATAAGATTTTTCACTCATATCAAAACCAAAAAATCCAGCTTAAAAACCATTTTTATATTACAAAATATATGTTTACCTAATATTTTTCTTTGATTAAACTTGTCTCCACGAAAAGTTTTACTTTTCGGGGCCCAGAAAATCAAAGATTTTCTTTGGTCTTAAGAAAGTTTACAAAGATTTAAATAAACCAGAAAATTAAAAATATAATGGGGAAAAAGGTTGTAGTTATAAGTTTAGGTGGAAGCTTGATTGTTCCGAAGGAGATTGATGTAGAGTTTTTAGAAAATTTTAAGAGGATTTTACTTAAAAATACAAAAAAATATAAGTTTATTGTCGTTTGTGGTGGCGGGAGTGTTGCCAGAACCTATATTAAAGGCATGGAACAAGAAAAAAATAGGAAAAAAGTTTATTTCCAGTGTTTGCTTGGAATTTCAATAACAAGGACAAACGCCCGCTTTCTTACATACTTTTTTGGTAGAGATGCAAATCAAGGCATGCCTCATGACATGAAAGAAGTTGGAAACCTCTTAAAAAAACATGATATCATTTTTTGCGGTGCTTTACATTATGGAAAAAATGAAACATCAGACGGAACAGCTGCAAAACTCGCCCATTATTTTTGCACAGATTTTATAAATATAACAAATGTTTCTGGATTATACGACAAAAATCCAAAAAAATTCAGAAATGCTAAATTTATCCATGAGATTTCGCATAAAGATTTCTATAAAATGGCTAAAAAAATTGAATTTAAGCCAGGACAGCACTTTATTCTTGACCAGAACGCAGCTAAAATAATAAAAAAGCATAAAATAACAACTTATATTCTCGGCCCAGAATCAAAAAACCTTAGAAATTTGCTAAATGGAAAGCATTTTATCGGGACGATTATAGGCTGAAATTAGTTTGCGACTATAACAAAAATAACTAAATCTAGCAATTAATTATTAATAAACATAACAATCAGTTAAGTGAATCTTTAAAATTGACATTAAAAATTAATCCCGCTCTATCCGCTCTGAGAGGGTTTTCGTTAATGATATTAATGTCTGCTATTAATAGTTATAAAATATCAACATTTATTAATAAAGAACTCTAATTAAAACTATGGAAATTATCTCTACATCCAGCCTAAATGAAGCGCGCAAGCAAATTCAAAAGCTAAAGAAAGAAAATAAGTTAGTAATAGTCAGGGCCCAAGACACAGAATTTAATAGAAAAATTCTTGAAAATAAAGATGTTTCTGTTCTCTTATCTCCAGAAATCCATAACAGAAAAAATAAACTAAAAGAAAGAGATTCTGGATTAAATGAAATTTTATGCAGAATAGCTGCTAAAAACAATATCAAAATTGGTATCAACATTGAGGAAATAAAAAAAGCAGAAGGAAAAGAAAAAGCAATTATTCTTGCGAGATTAATGCAGAACATAATGTTATGCAAAAAAACAAAAGCAGAGATAAAAATTTTAAACTGCAAAGAAAAAGATAAAAGGGAAGTTTTTTCGCTGCTATTGACACTTGGAGCTTCGACCTCTCAGGCGAAAAAGGCGATTGAGTGAAAAATCGTTTTTTGATGTGTCTATTTAGTTCATGGTGGCTCGACAATTTCTTAAATACTCTTTTATGCTCTTTGCTCTAGTTCCAAGAAGGATAACTGCATCGGTATCCAGATAATTACCACCAACTACAATTTTTAAATTCCTTCCGAACAGGTTTTTATAAAATTTAGATACATCTGTTAATAAACCATCAAGAACTTCGCCATCTCTAACTTCAATAAAGGATAGTTTATCAGGAAGCCAATTTTTTCCAGCAACTATCCCTACATACGCAAAAAATGGTCTTCTATCAACTGGAAGAGGATCGTCTATTCTTAGCATTAATGGGTCATTAAATATTCTGTGTATACATCTTTCACCAAATCTTTTTTCAAGAACAGATTTTATATCCATAATCAAAAAATAGAAGTAGTTTGTATATAAAGATTGTTGTATCCTAATAAATACTAATAACACAAAGTCAATTAAACACCACCCCCGCATAACCCACCTTATTCTCAGAAGGCATGACAGAAGAAGAATCATAATAATCAAGCAGTTTTGCTTTTTTTGCGCCAGCGAGCTTTGCATATTCTATTGTTGTTGCTATAGATCCTGCTCCGCAAATCGTTGTTTGCTCCGCAGTTTCCATAAAGCCTTTTGTATTGAACTTTAAAATTTCTGCTATGGCTTTTTTGTCTATATCAATAGAGCCAAAAAAACCATAATTTGGCCCGGCATGTGTAAAATCAGAACTTGCTAAAACTATTATCTTCCTATTTAACTTATTAGCAGAGTCTGCTATTGCTTTAGCTAATTTCTTGCAAACATCTAAATTATAATTCTTTAGTATCATCGGTAATATTTTGAAATCTTTCTGGCTTACTTGTAAAAATGGCAGTTGTACTTCAATTGAATGCTCATATCTATGTGCCCCGTTATCTTCATTCATCTTTAATAGCTTTAAAATTTCCTTTCCTAATTCAGCATCATTTCTTATTATGCCAAACGGAGTTTCAAAATCTTCTAAGGAAACTGCAATGTCTTTTCCTAAACCATTATGATTAACTCCTAAAATAACATAAGCTTCAGCATCTGGCAAAGCAGAATAAACTTTTCCAGCGCATTTTCCAGAAAAAACATAGCCTGCGTGCGGAACTATGGCTGCTTTTATGCTTTTATCCTGCTTAATTTTAAGAAAACCTTTTATCTGCTTTTCTAATTCAGTTTTATCCTCAGGATAAAACTGCCCTGCAACTATCGCGCGCCTCATTTTTTCTTTTTGATAATTTATTAGATAATCAAAATTTAAATAGTCTTTCATAATCTTTATGATCCATCCAGTCAAGAATAACTGAGATAATTCCTATTTCAGAAGAACCAGTTATTGTATATATTAATCTCCAAGCAAAAGGCAAATCATAAACTCTTACATTATTAATTCCATACTTCTTTAAATATTCTTCAGGAATCTTGTTCTTTGGAATATACTCTCCTGCTTGAGAATCCTCTTTTATATTTTGAATAGCCCTAACTAAAGCTTTCTTAATCGGGTCATTATCAGGTAAACTATTAAAGGCATTTTCCAATTGGTCATCTATAAAGATAACTTTTGAAGGAGTTGTCATACTTTAATCTCCTTTCTATTTTTAATTTTCTCATAAAACTCAGGATTCCAAATATACACAACTTTTCCGTCTTTTTCTATTATAATTCTATAGCTCCTTTCTAAATACTCCATTATTACCTGAAATGTTTGCCACATTACTTTTTTTGGCAGATTATTAAACAACTCTGTTTTTTTGTATTCCCCGCTATGCTCTTCAATAAATTTTTCTACCATAAGAACTGTTTGCAATGTTGGGCTTCTAGCTATTTCATTTGTTTCTTGATAACTTTTCTTCCTTATTGTTTCAGTTTCCATTTTATCTTTAATTCATCAGTAATATCAATTGATATTACTATTTAAACCTTTCTGTCATTTTTTCGCGAGCTTCCAGAAAGAGGTTTTTATTTTTGCCTAAGCTCAAAAACATCTAATGAACTATAAAGTAGTCACACAAGACTTATATATACTTTTAAATTGCTATTTTTATGGAAACTAAAGAGGTTAAACAGATTTTAGAAACTCTTTCACCTATTGAAAGAAAAGTTCTTCCTTACTTGCAAGAATCTATCAAGAAAATAGAGGAAAAAAGTGGATTAGATGAAACCTCTATTTTAAGGGCGCTTAGTTTCTTAAGGAATAAAAAAATTGTAAAACTAAGTGAAAAAATCCAAAAGATTATAGACTTAGATGTTAATGGCGTTCTTTACAAAAAGAAAGGCTTGCCTGAAAGACAATTATTAACTTTATTAGCTGAAAAAAAATCTTTGTCTTTAGAAGAAGCAAGAAAACAGAGCAAGCTAAGCGATAATGAATTTAAAGCAGCTTTAGGGGCTTTAAAGAAAAAAGCTTTGATAAATCTTGCTAATAACAAAATAATACTTGAAGCAAAACCAGAAGAAATAAGTAAGAAAAGTTTAGAAGAGCAATTTCTTGAATCTCTGCCTTTAGAACTTGACAAGCTAAAAGATGAGCAGAAATTTGCTTTTGAAAGCCTAAAAAACAGGAAAAAAATTATCTTAGTTGAAGAAAAAAAAGAAATTTCTGTTGAAATAACTGAAATAGGAAAAGAAATTCTTTCTCAAGACTTAGGTAAATCTGGAGAGCTTATTGAAAAGCTTACTCCTGAAATAATAAAAAATGAAAGCTGGAGAGGGAAAAAATTCAGAAGATATGACATCCTTTCCCCATTGCCGAAAATCTCAGGGGGCAAACGTCATTTTGTTTCTCAAGCAATTGATTATGGAAGAAAAATCTGGACAGAAATGGGATTTCAAGAAATGAGCGGAAATTTAGTCCAAAGCTCATTTTGGAATTTTGATGCTCTTTTCACAGCACAAGACCATCCTGCAAGAGAGATACATGATACTTTCTTTATAAACAAAGAAAGCAAACTGCCGGATAAAAAAATTGTAAAAGAAATTAAAAAAGCTCATGAAAAAGGCGTAGAAGGAAGCAAAGGCTGGCAGTATTCCTGGCAGGAAAAAGAAGCAAAAAAAACCCTTCTTAGAACCCATACTACCTGTCTCTCAGCTCAAACTCTCGCCAAACTTAGAAATTTAAAAGACAAAGATAAAAGAGGAAAGTTTTTTGCAGTAGGCAAATGTTTCAGAAACGAGACTCTTGACTGGAAACACGGCTTTGAATTTAACCAAACAGAAGGAATTGTAATAGATGAAAATGCTAATTTTAAACACTTGCTTGGCTATTTAAAAGAATTCGCCAAAAAAATGGGTTTCAAAAAAGTCCGCTTTAGGCCTCATTATTTTCCATACACAGAACCAAGTCTCGAAGGGGATGTTTGGGATGAAGAAAGAAAGCAATGGGTAGAGGTTTTTGCAGCAGGAATTTTTAGGCCAGAAGTTACAGAACCTTTACTTGGAAAAGCTATCCCAGTTTTAGCATGGGGCCCGGGATTTGACAGGATGATAATGAATCTATTTAACATAAAAGATATGAGAGAGCTTTACAAAAACGATTTAACACAGCTTCGTGAAATTAAATTTTTAATTAAATAAAATGGAAATCACAGAAATAAACACACAATTAGAAGCAATAAAAGACCAGCTTGAAAGTCTAGAGGAAACTCTAAACAATAAGTTCGAAGAGCTCATAGGAGCTATAAAGGAGAAAAAATAAAATGGAGATAAAAGAAGCACAAGAAAAAATAAAAGAATTTGACAAAGCAAGAGGTTGGGAAAATTGCTGGGACATCAAAGACTTATTGTTAAATATAACAGAAGAAGGCGGAGAGATGTGGAATTTAATAAAATGGGTTGATGACGAAAAACAAAAGAAAATAGCAGAAGGAAAAAAAGAAGAGGTTTCAGATTATATAGGAGATACCTTATTTTTATTGTTAAAAATTGCAAACCAGACAAAAGTTGATGCTCAAAAAGCATTAGAAGATACTTTAAATGAATATGAAAAAAGAATGCCACCAGAAAAAATGAAAGAAGTTAAGCATGCAAATAAACTAGCGGGAGGAATTGATAATAAGTAAAATGGAACTTAAAGAATTACAAACAGAAGCTGAAAACATAATCAATAAAATAGATGAAAAATTAAAAGCTAAACATGATGATGAGTTCGTGTTAATACATTTATCAGAAGAATTAGGTGAAGTAGCAAGAGAAATTATTAATCCAAAATTAAGAAGGGGCAATAAGAATAAAGATAATCTTAGTGAAGAAATAGCTGATATAATCTTATTAACCTCAAAACTGGCAAACAATAATAATATAGATATAGAAAATGCAATATTAAACAAGATAAAAAAATTAAACGAAAGGCATAAATTGTAAAATGGCCATCATAACTTTAAACAAAAAAGAAGTGAAAAAGATACTTGGAAATTTAAGCGATGAGAAGCTTGAGCAAGAGATAAGTATGTTTGGAGTTCCTGTCGAAAACATAAAAGAAGAAGAAATAGAAGTTGAAATTGCTCCTAATCGGCCAGATATGCTGTCCTGCCAGGGAGTTTACAGAGCTTTGAACAGCTATTTTAAAAATAAAATTTCAAAATACAAAGCAAATAAACCAGAAAAAAATTATGCTGTTAAAATAGACAAATCTGTAAAAGAAATTAGGCCTTTTACAGCTTGCGCAATTGTTAAAAAGTTGAGCTTTAATGACGAGAAAATTAAAGAGATTATTGATATTCAAGAAAAACTGCATACCACAATAGGAAGAAACAGGAAAAAAGTTGCTATTGGCATCTACCCTTTAGAAAAAATTAAACTTCCTATTTCATACAAAGCAGAAGCTCCAGATAAAATTAAATTTATTCCTTTAGAAATGAGCAGAGAAATGACAGGAAGGCAGATTCTTTCCCAACATCCAACAGGTAGAGATTATGCCCATCTGCTCGAAGGTGCAAAAAAATTCCCTGTTTTTAGAGATGCCACAAATAATGTATTAAGTATGCCACCTATAATTAATTCGCAAATGACAGGAAAAATTACAGAACAAACAAAAGAGGTTTTTATTGAGTGTTCTGGATTCAATTTTAATGTTTTGCAGAAAACACTTAATATCTTGGTTACAACTTTAGCAGATATGGGTGGAGAAATTTATCAGATGAGCCTTGATTATGGCAAAAAAATCATTATCCCAGACTTTACACCAGAAAAAATGAAAATAAGCATTAAAGATGCCGAAAAGCTTCTTGGAATTAAGCTAGAAGAAAAACAAGTTAAAAAACTTCTTTCAAAAATGGGCTACTCGTACAGCAAAGAATCAGTGGAAATTCCAGCTTATCGCGCAGATATTCTGCACCCAGTTGATATTTATGAAGATATTGCAATAGCCTATGGCTATAACAAATTTATTCCAGAAATTCCTGAAATTTCAACAATCGGCAGAGAAGAAGAAATTGAAATTAAAAAAAGAAAAATAGCTGAAATTTTATGTGGCTTAGGCTTGCTTGAAATCTCAACATACCATTTAACAACAAAAGAAGACATTAAAAAAACAAGCTTGAAAACCAAGGAAATTGAGGTTTTAAACTCAAAAACAGATTTTAATATTCTGCGCCCAAACTTGCTTGTAAATGCTTTAAAAACTCTCAGTGAAAATACAGATGCAAAATATCCCCAAAAAATATTTGAGTTGGGAAGAGTTTTTGAAGATGGAAAAGAAATTTCAGAAAAAGAAAAACTTTGCATTACAATTTCAGGAGAAACAGACTTCACAGAAATAAAACAAATTTTAGATTATTTAATGAGAATGTTAACTTTAGAGTACAAAATAGAAGAAACAACAAACTCTGCATTTATAGACGGGAGATGTGGAAAAATTCTAGTTGGTGGAAAAGAAATTGGCTTTTTAGGAGAAATTTCTCCCCAACTTATAAAGAATTGGGGTTTGAAGATGGCTGCTGTCAGTTTGGAGATGGAGATTGAAAAGATATAGACTTGTAACTTTAAAAGTTACAAAGAATTTATAAATCTCTTTCTTTTTAGAAAATTATGGAAAAAGAAGAGAGTAAGCAAATAGAAAGAGTTTTCAATTTTTATTGATGGAAGTAATCTTTACCATGGCTTAAAAGTTCTTGGGATTAAAAGAATTGATTTTGATGAATTTACGAGATTACTTGCTAATGGCAATGAGATAAAAAGAATTTTTTATTATACTGCCAGAATGGATAGAACTTTTGATGAACAGAGATTCCTTAAACATCAAAACTTCCTTCGCAAATTATCTTTAATTCCAAAGTTTAAGGTAGTTTTTTGCACATTTAAAAAAATTGTAGAAAAAGATGGGAAAATCAGATATGAAGTTAAAGGAGATGATGTACAATTAGCAAACGATATGCTTGTAGGAGCTTATGAAAATTCTTATGATACTGCAATATTGGTTTCTGGAGATGAAGATTTTAAGCCGGTGGTTAGAACTGTTAGAAGATTAGGGAAAAAAGTTGAAAACATATTTTTTAGAGGGGGGTCTTCATCTCGTTTGAGAAAAACCTGTAATTCATCGAAGAATATAAGATTTATTTTAGAAGAATTAAAAAGGCGTCCTGGCATTACAAAGTAACCCAGGACAGTTATTAATAATATAATAATTCCTGACTTTAAAAAACCTTCGGTTTTTGGAGTTGGAGATGGAGATTGAAGAACTATAAAAAAATTAAAAACGAAACATTTAAATACTTAACATTTATTGTTAAGTATTGTTTAACAAATGAAAATTAAAGAATACAGCATACCTTTAACAGAACAAGATATGCTTGATGTTAAACTTGTAATTGAAAATAATAAAATCATTGGTTTTGTGATTAACTACAGAGCAAAAATAAAAGATTACTGGCATGCAGTTTACAGAATAGATACATGCCACGATTATTTACACGAGCAAAGATTTTGGCTCAATCCAGAGCCAATTAAACTCCAAAAAACCTCCCCCCTTACAATACATATTTAATTTTTATCTTGAACAGATAAAAGAAAATTTTGAAAGATATAAACAATATTACAAAGAAAAATTAAATGAAGAATAAGAGAAAATGGAAAGAACAAAAATAGATAAAAAATTTGAAACAATAAAAGCGTTTTTCGAGAAAGTTTGGAAATCCCCAGAAACATTTCCAGACAAAGCTTTAATTTTGCCTTTAGATGAGCAAGAAATATCAGAAATTTTCACAAGAAGAAGAATAGAGATAATTAAGGATGTAGCAAAATTTGAAGGGAGTTTGTCAGAAATAGCACAAAGAACAGGAAGAGAATTGTCAGCTGTGCAAAGAGATGTAGAAATTCTTGAGAAAGCAGGGATTTTGGAAAGAGAAAAACAAGGAAGGATAGTGAGAGCAAGTTTAAAGGGAGAAATTTTAATTCTGCCTTTGGTTGAGCTGAAAGCTCTGAGATTAAAAGAGTTGAAAGTTAGAGCGTGAATTGGAGATTGAAAGTTTATAAAAAAAGCAAAAAAGAAAAAAATTAACAGATACTTGTTTTCCACTCATCAACCCATGCTTGCGCTTCTGTTGCAGTCAACCCAGTAAACATAAACACTGTAAAAGTATTGTCTCCTGCAAATATGTAGTAACTTACAGATTTCGTATCAGAGATGTCCCATAGATAAGTTTCTGCTTCATTTACACTTGTCTTTGTTATAACTCCAACCTGCGCATCTCTTTTTAGTATCTCCATATCTGATTTTATTTTGTCATAATCCTCGCTGTTCTTAAATTTAACAACTTGCGCTATAAGCATTTTACCGCCACTTGCTGTGTAAATACTTCCGTATCCTTTTGTCAAAGTCATGCTGGATTTTGCACCATCAGGACCTGTCCAGCTATATGGTTTTGTTACTTCCATAGCTGTTCCAGAAAACCCACCTAAAGAACCAGGGAGTTTTTCTGCATTAAGCGGAGATAAGCATCCTGCTAAAGCGCTTGCTGTTGTAGAAGTTGTATCAGAACCTCTTGCACTACCACCAGAATCCTTACCACTCTGTAAAACAATGTATCCAACCACAATAGCCACAATGACTATTGCCACAATTATCCCGATTATCACTCCTTTTTTCATAGAATATATATATATATATATCTTATTTATAAACTCTTCCTTTTACCCCAAATACCCTCTTTCATCTTTCTTGGATTTTTGGTTCCAGTTTCTTTTTAAAACCTCAACAAGGTTTATCATGTCCTCTTTAACATCTTTCCATTCTGCCAGCAGTTTTTTAATAAATTCAACTTCAGCTTTTTCATTATAATTACAATCTAATTCTATAACCTCAAGTTCGAAACTCCCTAATTTTTCATATACGCTCTCTAAAAGTCTCTTGTCGCTTGCTGTCAAGCCTTTAACTAAAGCAAAGAAAAACATTGGAGCATTTGAAGGATTAAGCAGCATTTCAATAAATCTTAAGTAAGCTGTAACTTTTTCCATCACTAATTTTCTTACCTCGCGGATTAAGCACTCTGTTTCATGCTCTGCTGCTTTTTCTATATCAAATTCTTCATTAAGCTCTTTAAATGAAGGCAAGCCATACTTACTTTTCAATTTCTCATAATCTTTTTTCAGTTCTTCAAGCGAAGATTTTTCTTCTTTCATAATCAACTTTAAAAGAGTTATGTTTATAAATTTAATGATGTTAGAATCCTCATGCCTCAGTAGCTCAGCAGGTTAGAGCGCGAGCATGGTAAGCTCGAGGTCCTGAGTTCGATTCTCAGCTGAGGCTCTTCCAAAAAAGAGGCTCTTAAAAATATTTATAAACATTAAATTCTAAGTATTATTATGAAAAAAGTTGTTTTTGTAGTGTTAATAGTTGTTTTAGTTGTAATCTTCGGGGTAATTATTATTCAGCTCAGCAGCAAAACAGGAAAAGTTGTTTTAAGTACTGGTGGATTAGAAAATCCTGATAACTATGGAAAAATAGAAAATAATGAGAAAATTGAAAAAGAGTCCTCTGAAAAAGTTTCGGGAGGCAGTGGAGGCGTAGATGAAGGAGCCGAAAACGGGGGAGGAGGCGGAGGAAATGCTGGAGGAGGAGGCGGAACATCAGGAGGAGCAACAGGGAAGGTGACAGATACTGCTCCATCAACTTGTGATGAACAACAAATCTCTTATGCAATAAGGAATTTTAATTTCTATTCCATATGCAATGAATATAACGAAAATATCTGCACTAATAAGATAGTCAACTGCTCTGCAGAAGTTGATAATCTAGATTATGGCACAAGCGGAGATTTTGAAATAGAATTTACATTTTTTGATGAAAATAGAAATAAAATAGACACCAAATCTCCATCATATCTCTTAGAGCCAAGAAAAAGCGGAATTTTTGAGGGAATTGTTGAACTAACAAGCGAAGAAGGAAATGCGAATAAAGAAATATCTTGTTCATACGCTACTACAAAAATTCCAGCAAAGAAAGTTTGCTGATTATACTTTCTGATTAATAACGTTCATTTTAGTTTATTTATTATTCCTAAAAGTTATAGCAAATTTAAAGAAGTAAGTCGCTCTTCTCTTGACAAGCTCTAAAATTTTATTAAATTATTGGTTAGTCCATAATAGTATTTTATGGTTTTCTTATTTCGGCAGCCAATTCATCTTAACCACATGCCCGACTAAACTCCCGACATTTTCAAAAGTTTTTCCCAGCCAATCTGAATAAAGAGAAATGAATTTATCAACATTTTCTGAAGTATCCAAAGCCAGATTATTCTGGCTTACTATAAAAAATCCTCCAATGCATAAAAATATAACAACCAACATTAAGAGCTTCATTTTTCGCCAAGATTTTTTATAGCAGTATCTGTCTTGTTTTTCTGAGTCCAATCCATTTTTACTGCATTTGTAGTCAAAACTTTCAAATTGTCAAACGCCCCGCCAAGCCAGGCAAAATATATTTTTATGCCTTTTTCCACCCCTGCAACAGATTTCCAGTTAATACTCTCGCCTGACAAAATTCTGGTGGAGGTTACATAGAGAAATAGAATAATTAAAATAAAAAATACTAAAAATATTTTATGCTTCATATACTTCATTCTAGAAAAAACTAGTACTAAAATTATCAAAATAACAATTATAACCCAGTTCATTTTTCTCCTTTTTTATGCATCAATTTTTTCATATTATACCAAAGGACATTGATAACTTACCAGTTATGCCTTTGGTATCAAGGGAAAGACATAAAACTTGGTAAAAAATTTATGTCTTTCACTATAGTTTAAAGTTTTTTAAGTTTAAATAGTTTTCTTTCCCTTTTTCCACGGGAGTTCTATTTTGTTTTTTTTAAGTTTTTTTAATTTAAAAATTCTCTTGAGTATAATTACGGCAAATATGGCAAATAAAATTACTAAAAAAATGCTAAACACCACATCCCCTGTTCCTCCGCCTAAAATAGCTAAACCAGTTCTCGTGCTTCCTAAAATAATTTCTTCCTGTACAAATGTAGAGGAAGTTTCTGAGATTGCATTAATTAAAAGGTTAAAATTTCCAGACAGAGAAGAAGGAATATTAAGAGAAGACTCAAAATTTTCGTTTGAATTGGCTTTTATTGTTTTATTTTCAGTAATTTCTGCTATCCTTTCATTATTATAGCCAAATAAAGCAATTTCTATTTTTACATCCTGGTCATAGCCAGAAAGCTCTGCTAAAGAATAGCTGATTTTTAAGTTGTTTTTATTTCTTTCAAAATTTGTTAAGTCTATAGCCAATTTCCTTTCTATAATTTCTGCAGTAAGGTTAGCTAATTGGCTATATTCTTGGCAGGCAGTTTCTAACTCTATATCATAAAGCCCTGCCGCGAGCTTTTCTGGAATTGTTAAAGTCAAGAAGAAGTTATATTCCTCTCCTGCGCTTAATCCTTTCGTACCTTCAGAAGTTATCCACAAAGCTCTCTCACCTGCTCCTTTAATTTTACAATTATTTAAAAATTTATTTCCAATGTTTTTTACACTTAAAGTAATTTTTTTAGTTTCTCCGGGGTCTACAATCATTCCAGAGATTGGTGTTATCTCTAATTTAGAAAAGCTCACATTACTGCTTCCCACAGCCCCTCCTCCGCTACCACTAGAGCCCCCGCCTCCAGGAGGATTATCAGGTGGCTGGGAAGTTGAAACTGAAAATGAAGAGCTTGTGAAATTTAAATTTCCAGCAGAGTCATTTGATGTTAGATATAGCATATAAGAATAATCATTACTTACACTAAAGTTAGTTGAAAAGCAGTTAGGTATTAAAACAAATTCTTTACCGGGGTAGGTTATCCATATACCTCCACTATCATAACTTAAATTAAACCAACAACTCTGTAGATTTGTATCACTAATAGAAAATGTTAAAGGAATTCCTGTTTGTGTAGTTTGTGTTACTTTAGGCTCATTAAGAATTATAGAAGGAGCAATTGTATCAACATAAAAAGTTTTATTGCCATTAAAAGCAGAATTTCCTTGGCTGTCATTGCAACTTATAGTCCACAAATAAGTTCCATCATCTAAATCAAGACTAAATGTGTTTACGCTTCCGTTTACAGGAGAATTATCAGTCTGGTTTAATTTAAATTCTCCATCAAAATTTCCCCATAACTCACAAGAATTTAAATCAATATCGCTGGGAGTATAAGAAAAGACAACAGAACTGCTATCTAAATAAACATCAATTGGAGAGCCAAGAACAATTGTTGGAGCCCCAACCTGAACACTAAAACCAACACTATCACTCCCTAAATTTCCTAAGCTATCATTTGCATATAAATTTAAAACATAATTCCCATTCCCAGAAACATCAAAAATAGTATTTTGGCAATTTGAAAGTGTGATATTATTCCCATTGTCAAGATTATACCAGCAGCCTGCTAAATTTAAGTCAGAAGCAGAATAGTTTAATGTGATTGAATCATTATAACCATAACTAACTCCTTCCTGAGGCAATAATATGTTCACATCAGGCACAACAGAATCAACATAAAAACTAACAGAACTTGAATTTTCATTTCCAACACTGTCATTAGCATAAGCAATAATTGTATTGCTTCCTTCTTGGAATATATAATAAACTTCGTCTGTATAAGTTAAATTGTCAGAGCCATTAAGCCACCAGATTGTATTTAAATTTGGGTCTTCAGCAGAAAGATTTACTAAAATTGTTGCATTATTATAATTTAAATTTTCTGGAGAAATTATTGCTAAATTTGGAGCAACAATATCAGATAAATGATAGGTTATATTCAAATAAGGCCATAAACTGCTGTTAATGTATTCTTTAGAATAAAATTTATCTGCATATCCTCCTTCCCATGTATGCAATACCATAGAAATTCTTTCAATAGATTGTTCATATTCATACCTTGTTATATTTGTAACATTCCAACACTGCCATGTTCCATCTTGATTTCCATCTGTAAAAACCGTATCTTCTGGAGTTAAACTGCAATTATTTGAAGAATCAAAATCAGTCCCGCAAGGTTGGCTGTTCCATGTTATAACATCTTCTTCCCAGTCAGAATAAACATGATACACAGAAGAGTTCGGACTTCCTTGGTCATTAAATAAGTACAAACATAGTGAAGCAGAATCTATCACCTGATTTGAGGGGACAGAAGATATATTAAATTCTAAATATGAATTATCTTTTGGTGTTCCCCACTTAACATGTAACTCATCATCAGAACCAAAATTTCCATTTGGGGAATCTCCGCTAACTCTCGCATCTCCTCCACCCGAGCCCCCATCAATTCTAACACTTGGGTCAACATAAACTGGAAAGGTTGCACTATCCAGAAAAGATTTTGGTATTCTTATTTTAAGGAGTATAATGGGACTAGATACTGATGGATTCAAATTTACAGAATAGTATCCGAGAGAAGTATCACCTATACTATCACTTACAATGGGAGTTGGAAGATAAAATATCGTTTTATTATCTGAGTCTTTAAACTCTATTTTTCCCAGTGTGTCTATATTTCTTGCAGAGCCAGAAGAAGAACTGTAACAAACTCCATCAGCACAAAGCATTAAAGAGCTATTAAACCAAATATTAGCTCTATATTGAAAATAATCAGGAATAATAGAAGAAGAAGAATTTGAAATACTTCTAATAATCAAAGTTTCTTTCATGGTATCTGGATTTAATTTGTATTCCAAGTCTGTATTAAGCCAGGCATCAGAATAATAAGCAGAATTTCCAGAGATATTTATTTGTGTATCTTGCGGGTTCATATTTTGAACCATCCCGATTTCAACCCCTCCCGCGACATAAGTTGAATTATACCATTTCATCTGAGAGGTTGAGATATCAAATGTAAAGAAATATCCCATATTCTCAAATCGCACAGAGGCATCTTGCCCTCCGACGCCTGCTGGAGTATTCGTGTTATTTTTAAAATATGCTTTGTATGGTGCGTTGGCCAATTCATACGTAAAATTTAAATAATTTGAAGGTTCTATTTGAGGAGTTGTAGGAATATAATCCGAGCCATTAAGAATATTAATAATATTGCTGTAAATTTCTAAACTATAACTATCCCCCCCATTATCAATTTTATTCCAATTGCTTCCTCTCTCAACGATTTCAGCAGAAACACTATTTATTAAGAACAAACCAATTAAGAATATGAATAAGACAGACAAGCTTTTCTTATTTTTCAAAAATTCTTTAATAAAAAGCTCAATTTTCTTAGAAAGCATAATTGCGTTTTCTTCGCAGTATTTTTGAAAATCGACATAGACTTTATCGTCCAAGCTAAGCGTCACCTTTCTTTTTTTCATAAAAGAAAGAATAAACAAAGATTTATAAATCTTTCCATATAATGCAGCACATATATTTATTAAGATGTACAAAGAATTACAAAGAAGTATAAGTTAGAATCAAAAACCCAAAACCGATATTTTTAAATATCCTTCAAACATTAAATAAACATGGGAAAAAAGAGAATAATGCTGTATGTTGCTTTTTGTATAGTCTTTTTTATGAGTTTATCAATAGTCTTAGCTAATAAAATAGAAATTTCAACAACAAAAGAAACTTTTAGTGCAGGAGAGAGCATAACCTTTAAAGTTTCGCTTTATGACACCAACAATAACCCTGTTGATGCCGACGTAAACATAATAATCGAAGATGCTGAAAAAATAACAAAAATAGAAAAAATAGTTCCTTCTAATAGACTAATCGATGTTAGCTTGGGAGAAAAAGCAAGAGATGGGTCTTGGCAACTTACTGCACAATACAAAGAGCCAGGAACAAATGAATTAGCAAAGGGAACAGCTATATTTATGATAGAAATGAATGAACAGGCAAAATTTGAAATAGAAGGCGATAAACTTATTATAACAAACATAGGCAATACGAGATACACCAAAACTATAGACATTATTATAGGGGAAAGCCTCGGAACTAAAAAACTTGACCTTGATATAGGAGAAAAAACAAGTTTCAGATTAATTGCCCCAGATGGAGTTTATAATATAAAAGTGGCTGTTGATGGAAAAACACAGCTAGAAAAAAGCGGGGTCGCGCTGACAGGAAATGTTATTGGAATTTTAGATGAAAGGCTGACTTCTGGAGAAAATTCAATTACCGGCGGAGTAAAGCCAGAAGAAACAAATGATGACTCATTTTACTCAAATATAAAAAGTAAAAGATTTGTGTATGTTTTTCTTTTAGTTGTAATCGGAGCTGCTGTTCTTCTCGCTATTGAAAGGAATTACAGAAGAAGAATTTAAGACTTCAAAAATGCTCTTTGAGTACCCTACATGTTTTAACTCGCAGAAAGCAAAGGCATTTTTGATAGCTTCAAAGTTCTATGAACTTTGACAGTCATCAAAATTCGAAGAATTTTGAGATGTTCAAAAACCACAACACGCCACGGAATTTATTCCGTGGTTTTTGACATATCACAAAAGAACATTTGTAAATTTAAAACTTGCTTTCGCAAAGAGTGTTTTCACAAGATAACTTATTCTTCTGATTTTATTAATTACCTTATATTATTATAATCAAAGTTAGTTAACTTTAGTTGAGCAAAGCTACTATTCTCTTCTACCTAATGTTAAGACTTCAAAAATGCTCTTTGAGCACCCTACATGTTTTAACTCGCAGAAAGCAAAGGCATTTTTGATAGCTTCAAAGTTCTATGAACTTTGACAGTCATCAAAATTCGAAGAATTTTGAGATGTTCAAAAACCACAACACGCCACGGAATTTATTCCGTGGCTTTTGACAAGATGCTATACTTAATACGAAGAATTTTTTATAGTAATTACAAAATTATTTTTTATTTGGGGTTTAAACCTTCTTTAACGCTTTTTTTTCCAATCCGAAAAGGATAAGCAAGCCAATTACCGCAAAAATGCCTGTAATTGCAAAAACAAGCTCGAAGCTTGTTTTTTCTGCTAGCAATGCCCCAAGAGCTGCGGTTATGGCAGAGCCTATTCCGACAGCTGAACTATAAATTGACCACTGCAATCCTCTTTTGCCTTTTTCTAAATGCGAGGAAAATAAGCTATACCAAGAAGGATACGCAAATCCCGCTCCTAAACCATAAATAAACTGCACTGCATAAATATGATAAATATGCGAAGAGAAAATATAACCAAAAGGAACCAAGGCTATTAATGCTGTTCCTAACAAAACCATCCACAATCTATCTTTTGGATTAAATTTTTTAGCAAAAATTATTTGAAAAATAGAGTGCACAATAAGAAAAATGGCGCTTGCAATTCCTGCTCCAAATATAGTCCCCCCTACTAGATCATCTTTTATAAAAATAGCAAGTATAGGAGAGATTAAACCAAACCCCCCAAACACAAATACATCTGAAATCATAAGCAGTTTTAGTGTGCGATTCATCTTTACCTCTTTTTATATATTATATAGAAAATACTACTTTTAAAATTTATGCCCTTCCTTTTTTCAAAAGCATTTCTTATTTCTGTTTTATTTTTAGATAGTAAAATGCTTTATGAAAATGATTTGAACGTTCAATTTCCATCTCGCTTCATAATTCCTGCAGGAATTTATGCCACCGAAATTCCGGCGACATTTATGCTCCCGCCGGGATTTGAACCCGGGTCAGCGCCGTTCTCTACAAAGGATCAAAGATCCACGCAGAAACTCTTAAAATTTCTTGGATTTCCACACGAGATAACAGTTGTCAAAGATGACAGAGTTATTCTTTCATCAAGTAAACTCCCCGTTCGAGAGGGCGCTATCCTTGGCCACTAGACTACGGGAGCTAAGCAATAAATTAATAAAATAAAAGAAAACACATTTATAAATATGATTGTTAAATAAAAACAAAAATTCTATTTAAAAGAGGATTACTTTTTATAAACTTTATAGCCTTTTCGAACTTTTTGTCCTACAAGTATTCCAATTTCATCGCCTTTTTTCGCAGCTTTAATTGGTTCTCTATTAACTTGCATGCTTTCTATTTTTTGCTCAAAATCTGTCTCTCCGCCTTTTATATGTATCGTATCGCCTACTTTCAAGGGAGCTTTCAGCTTTATAGCAGCTGCATTCACATGCTCAAAAAAGTTCGAAATTTCCCCAATTTCTTTTTCTTTTGCTTCTGCCATAAAATACAGAAGAAAAAGGATATATTTAAGCTTTATGGAAAAGAAAAAATAGCCCCGCCAGGACTTTCGTGAGCCGGAGTTTTTCTCCGAGGTCTTTTTCTAAAAGAGCTCATTCGAACCTGGGTCCACGGAGCCAGAGTCCATGATGCTTGACCGCTACACTACAGGGCTTCATAGAAACAAGAAGAAAAGAGCTTATAAATCTTCTTCCAAAAGATTTATAAATAAAGTTAGGATTACCTAACTTATGAAAGAGGCAGAAAAGAAAAGAGGCAAAGAAGACTATTTAAGAACTATCTACGAACTTTCTGAAGATGAGAATACAGGAGTTAAAAGTGTGGATATAGCGTCTGCATTAGTTATAAGCAAGGCAAGCGTATCAGAAATGTTAAGAAAGCTTGCATCAGAAAAACTTGTGAAAATGCAGCCTTATTCTAAAATTTTTCTTACAAAAAAAGGAAAAAAACAAGCTGAAAACATATTTGATAAAAATTATACAATATCAAGCTTCTTAAAAAAATTTCTCGAGCATAACGAGGAACTAGCAGCCAAAGAAGCCCATGAGCTTGAGCACGCACTTTCAGAAGAATCTATAAAAAAATTAAACAAAATCATGTTCGGAAAAAACGAAAATAAAGAAGCAGAAATTCCGAGTTATGTTGGGTGATAAATCAGCAATTAGCTTAATTATAACTGACCATAACAAAGTTTTTATAGTTCAGATTCTTTTATAAATTATGCCAGAAGAAAAGATCCCTGCTCAAAAAGTAGTTCCTAAAGCTCCTAAGAGAATACAACTTGAAACAGAAGTTTATCAAGTCGTAAATCAAGGTAAAGATAATCATTTTCTTTTGGCTATTAATCAAAGGCCATTTGCAGAGGTTAGTGGTGAAACTATTGATGTTTTGGGCATAGATGCTTGTAGTTACTTAAATAAACCTGCTTGTGAGAAAAGGGGTTTAAATCCTCTTGAAATTGAAGATCATTGGAGGGTGTTTAAAGAAAAAAGAGCAGCTCTCATACAACAAAATCGAAAAGAAGAAGTACAAAAACTAGAAGCAGAGTATTTTAACAAGGCTGGAAGAGTTAGAATAAACTTTGGCCGTGAGATAACATTTTGTATTTTGGCGTGGATGGCGCATGAATTAAAGGAAACAGATCCTATCTACACCTTTAATCCAGAAACTTTAAGAAGAATTGACAATTATAAAAGGGAACGCCTCTATACACTCTAGACCATTATAAAAAATGTGTTGGTGAATTGTGTAATTGTATGGAGTTTAGTTTAATATTCCATCTCTATTCTAAGTTCGAGCATACATATAACTAAACATTTTTAAACTCTTTTGTTTTCTTTTTTTCATGAAACGCTCAAGTCGCAGATGGAAGAAAAAAAGGCAAATGAGATGGAAATGGCAGAGAAAACGCCTTAGAAAAGAAAAAAGAAAGAGAAAGCTTCATAGATTGAGAGCCAAATAATGCTCTGGCGACACCACTAAAAATTTGCTTTAAAGCATAACCACTAATCAAACTTTATTAATTCATAATATTCTTATTTTCAGCTTCCGAGTTAGTTAAATTTATGGTGCAGAGAATTTTTCAAGTTAATTTAATATATCAATAAAGTCAATATGATTTATTGTAAATCATACTCACGCCTTGACTACTCCCCCGCCTACTGTTTTTGGTGTTGTTTTTTCTTTCTTTAAAAATCCTGATTTCTGAGATTTTTCAATTGCTCTCTTAAAAAATATAAACCAGGCAAGATTTACAATTAATAATATTATGACTAAAACCAGTAATATTGTTGTTAAATTGATTCCCCCTGTTCCATTTGGCCTTATAGCATATCCAACTCCGGTTATATCCAAACTATTCTCGCTAACTTTTAAAATTAAATTTTTATCTGTCGATTTCTTGCCATAGTTAACCATCAATTTCCCGTCGTATTCTCCTTCTTCTACTCCAACAGTATCCCAATAAGCAATTAATTCTTTTTTTGTTAAAGAAGGCATATCTTCGGCAGCTGATTTCACATCAGCCATCACTTGCCCGATAGGATTATAAACAAGCAAGTTTGCAAAAACACTTTTTAATTCTTGATTCCATCTGTTTTCCACTAAAATCTGAAGTTTTGCAATTTCCCCCAACCTAAAATTATTAACCAGTATACTTTCTATGCTCAACATTTGGCTTCCAACTGCAAATTGTTTCTCAAAGTTTTTGCTTTCTCCGTCATAAAACACAGTGATTTTAGCGAGGTAATCCCCAGAAGAAACATCAACTTGCCATTTTGCAGAAAGCTCTGTTCTTTTTCCTGATTCAAGAGGAAGATAATCTGTTTCCAATGACGCAACTTTCTCGTTTAAGCTTGTGTAGATATCAATTACCGCTCTTGCTTCTCCTATCCCCAACTTTCCTCTGTTAATTATCGGAACAATAAAGGTTGCAGTTCCGTTTTGCTCTGCATCTAAAACATTTAGCTCTGCTTCAATACACTTTCCAGGACACGGAACATTGACATGCAACTGAGAAACAACAGCTATAGTTGCTCCAACATAGGTTCCTTGCGCATTTGCTTTCGGGATTTCCAAAGCAACAATCTCTGCTGTATGCAAGCCCGCCTCTTTTGTTAGCTCTTCAGATAGTTTTATTTTATATATAAAGTGCTTGCTTTCTTCACTTGGCATAAATTCTATTAAGCTATCATGAAGCGTTATTGAGCCATTTAGTTCACCCTGCACCATTAACAAAACCTGCATATTTTTATGCTCGTTATTGAGAACAGAAAATGAAATTTCTGTTTCTAATCCTGGCTCATAATCAAGAGTTGTCCTGCCCGGAGTTATTCCCAAAGCAGAGATTTTAGGAATCATTAATATTATTAAACTTAACATTAATATAACAAATAAAACTAAACCCACAAGCTTGTAATCACTTATATTACTAATCTTATTTCTATTAATAATTAATAGATTATTTTCCATCTAAATTTGCCTCCCGGTATAACTTTCATTTTTATCTTCTATTTTTTCTGTTTCTTCTGGCTCTAAGATTATATGCCCAACCATAGTCCCTTCATCAGTTTTTGTAACATTTATTTTAACATTTCCAATATTAACAAGACTTGAATTATTTTCTTCTCTGCCAATTTTCATTCCAACTTTAGAGTCAATTGTAAATTTATTTTCAATGCCTTGAATTAGATTATTGCTCGCTTTCCAGTAATATGTTCCAGGCGATAAATTAAAAGATATATTTTTCCTTCTCTCAAAATCTAAATAACGGGGATTTGAAAAATCTGGATTTTCTGAAATAATTACTACATTTGCGTTTACTGAACTAAAACTAACTAAATTCCCAGATAGACTCATACCTGTTTTTGGATATAACAAATAAATAACAAGAGAAGCTACCGCTAAGAAAATTCCCTGCATAATTATTATTTTTATGTGTTTGTTCATTTTTTAACTCACCTTAAGCTCAGCTAAAGATGCTGTAAAAGTTACAATTGATGTTTTATTTTCAGACTCTCCACCAGGCTCTTTGTCAGGAACTGTGATATTTATATCAATTGAAGCATTATTGCATCCAGATTGATAGCCAGATGTAAAATTAAGCCTGTTAATTGATATATTAGAATCTGACTGCATAGGAACCCAATCTAAATAAGTGCCCTCAACTGCATAACAGCTAAACGAAGCAGTGGTATCTCTAATTTGATATAAATAATCATTAGTTGGATTAGTAGATGTTGAAAACAAGTCAGATGCATTTACTGATATATTAACTTCACAATTTCCATCGTTTTGCAGAACAAAAGGAGGAGGGGCATCGCTTGTAGTGTGGTTTGTGGTTCCAGGATTCATGCTTCCAAAGTCAACACCATCAACAGGAAGGCTAATTGTAACAGAAGACTGTATTGAAAGATTATTTTCTGCAGCATTCCAAGAGCTAAATTCTTCACCATCACTAACTCTAACAGTCCAATTATAATTCTGCCCATTATCTGACAAGCATACTAAATAATCCCCAACAGCAGAAATATAACTTGTTGCGCTTCCAATAGTACCAGTATCTTTATATTTACTTCCTGCGCTAACTATACTTCCTGCTTCCCAGCAAGTTAAATTTATTTCATAGCTCAAAGTATCACCATCTTTATCGCTTCCTGTCCAATTAAATTCAGGAGTTCTATTTGTTGTTATACTTCCATCTATAGGGTCTGCTAAGCTTACAGCTGGAATGCTGTTTACAATATCCAAAGCAGAAGAATTTGCCCAGCTGCTATAATCAGTTCCATCGTAAAGATGCAAACCACAGCTCCAGTTTTCATGTTTTGTTGTGTTTTCAGAAGCTAATTCAGCCATAAATAAAGTTCCATTTTCATAAGTGTTGTTGTAATCTAAAGTCAAATAAACAGAAGTTCCATTATACCATTCAACTGTAACATTCATCGTATTGTTGTCAGCATCTATTATTGTTGCATAACAAGTTAGATTTTGCATAGTGTCATTAAGAGTTTCATCTGTTGAGTTTATAGAAACTGCTGGGGTGTCTGGGGCGGTGTTTGCGCCGATAGTTATTGTCCTCTCTTCAGTCATATTTATATTTCCAGCTGAATCTTGTGCAGATGCAAAATAAAGATAAGTTCCAGTATCTAAAACATCTGTTGTATTTTTAGTTTGGTTTATATAAAAAGCAAATTTATTTGCATCATATTCCTGCAGATTATACATATATAATAATTCAATTTCTTCCTGACTAAATGAGCGATTAATATAAATTCTGTACTCATCTAATGTTCCATTAAAAAAATCATCATTTTGAGTATCTTTACCGCCTATAGACAAATTAGCAGTATTACTTATACTTCCAGCTAAAGTAGCATCAGCTTGCCCTGCTGTAAAACTTGTCTGATTTATAGCATCTACCCATAGTTCTGCGCTTGTTCCTATTCTCTGCCCTACTGCAAAATGCCAATTATTATCACAAAAATCAGTAGATGATTCAAGAGTTGCATCATCTGCTCCATCTGTATTAAATTGCAAAGATAATAAATCTGATACTCCATATCCGCCTACTTCCATTTTATACCAATTAGTAGGAGCTGTATTTGTTGAACCTTTTCTTGAAATATCTGTATCTAAAGTGCCATCAGTACATCTAAACCAGAAAAGCATTGCAAAATCATTGCTATCAGGATTAAGAGAATCTGAATGTAAAATCAAAATACTTGCTCCCGCTGTATTTGAGTCATTAGAATCAAAATAAAATGCTCCGCCATATTTGCCATCTGAAACCCATTCTGGAAGATGGCTCTCAATAACTGAATTTCCAAAAGCATCATTTGCAGAATCATTTCTTAATATTCCTATATTTCCATAGCTTGATAAGTCAGATATATTGCACCACCAGTCGTCGCATTCTCCAAGTGCGCTTGAATTTTCAAAATTAAACCATACTCTCAGAGAATCGTCCATTATTGTAAAGTTTGTGTTATTCCAACTGTAGACAAAGTTGCTTAAATCTGTTTCGGTTGTTGTTATGTTTATTTCAACAGAGGCAGTTGAAGTTGATGCACCATTTTCAGGAGTTGGCTCTGTAAAATTTATGTTAGGGGGAGTTAAATCAATTGAAAAGGTTACATTTTCTGTTTCATTTATATTTCCAGTTGTATCATTGCACACAAAAGAAGCTGTATACTGCCCAGCTAACATGCTGTCATTTGTAAAATTAAATAAAGTTGCATTAAATTGCGTCATTTCAAGATATCCTGTTCCGTCTAAAGTGAAGTTGCAGTAAGATAAATCTTCATTTCCTGTTATATTAAAATCTATGACTGACGTTGAATAAGTTGTGTTTATTGGATGCTCTATTGTAATGCTTGGCGGGTTGTCTGCTGGCGCTTCTGATTGTATTGTAAATTCGTAAATATCAGATTGATTATATTTTACTGAGTCAGTTGCATTCACTCTCCAATAATATTTTTGTGCTGTTAAATTATAGAGTTCTGCAACTTCTGATGCAGATAAGCTTCTGTTCCATATTGCAAATTCATCAATACTCCCATTCCAAGCTCCATCAGGGGTTGCAGTAATATCTTCTGCTCCCCAGCCAATAGAAAGTGTAAGATTATTATTTGCAGCATAAGCATTAGAAGTTACGCTCGATTCAACTATCCCGTTTAAATAAAATGTTGCTGTAAAATAATTAAGAGTTAAAACCGCATGATACCAGGTTTCATTTTGGATAACTGTTGTAGAGCCAGTTAAGATTTTATCAACACCAGCAGGATCTTCAAAACATGCTGCCATGTATCGACTATCATTAACACCAATAAGCCAGCCACAGTCTACACCTGTATTGTCTCCTCCGCCTAATCCTTTAGATGTTAGAACTTCTGTCAATGAATTAGAGCACCCGCTAAATCCTCCATTGCTTCCATCTCCTCTTCTCATAAACCAAAATGCTATTGTAAAATTTTGTAAATCTAAATTACTATCTCCGCCATCACTAACATTTATTTTAGCGTCATTTGTCCCATCAAATTCATATGCTCCTGCAAATTTTCCTGTTTCATTCCAAGTTCCTTCAACAATACTTCCATTATCATCGCCATTTGCAAAATCATAAACAACAGCTGAATTTTCTCCATATTCAGTTAAATTATCAAAATGCAATAATAAAACTAGAGAAGAGCCATCATAAGGAGTAAGCAGAGAGGTCCAATTAAAATTGTATTCTCCATCTAATAATCCAATCCTATGATATAATAGAGAATTGCCCTCCCCGATTATTGAGCTATCATTACTCCCATAAACCCACACCTCCATATTATCTCCATTATCGTCGCTTATAGTCCAATTTAATATTGTATCTAATATAGAAGTTGTCGTAGATGCATTTTCAGGAGTGTTTAAGGTTACATTAGGAGCATATGCTGTATCAACAGCAAAAACAATAAACTCTGTATTGTTCACATTTCCTGCTGTATCATTGCAGGTAAAATTAGCATAATACTGCCCGTCTGCCATTGAAGAGTTTGTATAATTAAAATAAGTTGTATTAAAAGAAGTCATGCCAAACCAGTTTGTTCCATCAATTGTAAAATTACAAGAAGATAAAGTTTCTGTTCCAGAAACATTAAACTCAATTGTGTTTGTGTTATAAGTTGCATTTGCAGGAGATTCAATTGTTAAATCAGGGGGAGTTACATCTAAAGGAAGATTATCTATAGTTACACTAACATAAAGAGTTAAATTATCGTAGATAGCAGAACTATAATAAGAAGAATCACTCATATTTAAGCTGTCTATAAGACTTGAATAAAATGCATCATCTCCATAATAGCTAAAATTCCCTGAAAAATTTGCTAAAAGAGCGTCCCATGTAAAAGATATATTTCCAGCCTGCGGTTCTGAAATATAATAAATTAAATATAATGTTCTTGGATTAGAAGTTGAGTTCCAAGTATCAACAGAAAGGTAATATTCTGTTCCGCCAGAAGTGATATTTGAATAAAAAATTGAATAATTGCTTGGAGGAAGAGCAACTTGCGAATCAAAAGATTCTAGCTCTAAACTTGCATTTTCATGAGTTTTTAATGTAACATCTGTGCCATAATCATTAATATCTGCTGCAATTCTTAAGTTTAATTCGTCAGCATAAACTTTTTCTAAAAACAATAAACATAATATGAATAGTATAATTCCAAATAGTAAAATCATCCTTTTTTTCATAATTAAAACAAGAAAAGCACATTTATAAAAGTTGTGAAAATGTTAAGTAAAGTTCATATGTCAAAATCGTGAGATTTTGAGCACTATCAAAATTTAATAAATTTTGAAGTCTTAACATTGCCTACGCAAAGATTGTGCTTCCGCAGAATATGATTTTTAGAAATTAATTGATATAAAACCTATAATATTTTTAGCGAAGCGGCTATTTTTAGCTGGGTGTAGCTAGGCTAATTTATAGATAAGATGTTAAGTTTATAGGTTGAATTTACAGAAAAAATAATTTTTGCCTGAAAAAACAGATATATATTTATGCGCATATTTGCTCTGGTAAAATGCTAATAAATCAATAAAAATCTCCAAAAAACACTATTCTTAACTGCACTAAACCATAATACTTCCTTACAAATAGTTAATGGCTGCAAAAGTATAGTCTTCAATAAAATTCTAATATATCAACAATAGATATTTACTGTTGGATTAATAATTGTATGCTATAATAAATCAGCAGGCATTATTTATGAACTGGTGTGCTTAATTCTTTAAGCTCTTCTATTAAAATAGTTCTTTATTAATTTTTTATTTGGTATTTATCATTCAAAGCAAATTTTATAAGGGTTTCAGCAAAGCCATTATATTTATCGGTGATATTAATTCTACAGATGATAAAAACATACACTATAATAGCAGAACTGAGTAGATTAAATTTTAAAAAGTTATAAATTAATAAAAGTATCAGTAAGCTCTGATAATTATATCTTCTGTGAAATATTAAAATTCCGCGAGCTTAAACTCTAAAAAACCATCACCTTTTAACTTTACAGAGCCTATTTATCCAAACTTCAGCTAAAACTCAAGCCTAAAATAAGCATACGGCACCTCAGAAGCATAAGTGCCGTCTAAATCAGGCAGAGTTATTACACCGCCCTGATTTGCAATCACATCTCTTACATTGTAGAGAGTATAAGAAGCAGAAGCATTGTTTGGGTCATATTGCTGGAGAGTGAGAGTTTTCCCGGTAAAGTTATACCCAGAATCTACAAGAGGCAAACTCAAACGCAGTTCATTGCTCGAATTAATAGTTATATCTCCGCTTGTTTGCGAGTCTAAACTCAGCTCAAGGTAAATTGTGGAGAGGCTGTTAGTTGGGCGAAAATCTCTTTCTAATTCGTAATCAGTAATCCTTGAGATTATTTTTGTCTTTTTTCCAGAAGGGTTAAATAAACAATGTGGAGTACAATATATCCTATCATAAGCATCATAGCCTTCTGTACCGCTCGATAAATGAACAACACTCAACGAACCGCCACCAAGATTATAGTCACCTACTCTATTTGAGATACTTAATCTTCCATCACCATACTCAACTTCTTCTGGCGTAGTAGGGGGGGTGGTTGTTCCAGAAGTTCCCCCACCTCCATGTGCAGAAGGAGTTTCATTTATCTTCGAAGGCCCGGGGTCAATATATTCTTCTTCAGCTGGAGCTTGTTTTGCCTTAAACAAATTAATGCCCGACAAAACTTTTTTTATTTCGCCTGTATATTTTGACGGAAGAATTGAAATTAGAAGAACAATTATCACAATTGCAGCAACAACAATTCCAATAAACAAAAATAATTTTCTGCTCATTTTTCCTCTTTTTTCTTATTTTTCTTTCCCAGGTTTCTTTTTGAAAAAAGAAAACTATGTTTATAAACTTTTTTCTTTTTGATTCTGCTGGTTTAAAAGGCTATAAATCATTATGATCAACACTTCCACTTCTGTCTATGTCAGCATAAGCATTAAAGTTATTCGGTTCAGAGCCAACATTGCTTCTATTAATACAAAAATAGTCAATCATTAAATGTTTTCTTTATATCCTCTAATTTTATTATTTTTCTTCCATTTAAATCAGCATTTTTGCTTGCGCTGATTATTCTACTGCAAGCTGCCTTTAAAAGATATTTTTTCAGCTCATTAACAGCTTCTTTGCTTATTTTCTTATCGCCTTTTTTTGCTAGCTCCTTAATTTTTTTAGAGGATATCATTTTAATTTTCTTAAAAGATTTATTGGGATTAACAAAGGAAAAACAGAGTATTTGATTTCCCAATTTCCGAGGAACTCTTTTATAAACTCAGAATTAGAAATATTAGAAAAAATTATATTATCTGAAAATTTGTAAGAATCTGTCTTGTCCAATACGCCTCTTTCTTTTCCTCTGCCATTTAAGCTATAATAAAACTGCATTCTTTTTGATTTGCTTAATCCAGAAAGGTTATACCTAAACATCACAAGGCTTTTGTATCCAAAGGATTCTGCTAAGAGTTTTTTATTTCTCATGCTAAAACCTTCTGATAATAAAGATTCTCTTGCAAGAAATTCTGAATTAAAAATCTCCTCGTATTTCTTTCCTATTAATTCAAATCTTTTATCAATTTTTTCAAGGTTTTTCCTTAAGCTATAAATTTCATCTTCTATTTTTTTTGATTCATTTAAGTATAAAACGAGAATATCAATATCAGCGGGTTTATCTTTTTCTCTGACAACTGAACCAAATAAGATTATATCAACTATCTCAATGTTCTTTAGAGATTCATTGATTACTTTCGAAAATTTTTTGTTCTTTAATAATTCTTTCAACATTTTCCTTAACTCTATCGCAAGTTTGTTTGTTTATTTTAGAATTATAAGCATTTCTATAATCAGGGTAAATCTTGTCTAAAATGACATACAAAGAAGTGTAATCTTTTTCTAAAGTTCTAAACCTTTCTGAATGGTCTTTAGGTATTTCTCCTTTATCTCGAAAGATAATTAAGTCTAAAATAGAAAACAATGCCTTAAAATAAAGCGTAGAAGCAGAAGTAAAATCTCCAGTATCATAAATAATCTTGGCAGATTTAAGAAATGTTTTTGCGTTGCCAAGAAGAATTAATTCTCTTTCATTAATAACATTAAATTTATTATTTTCATTGATTTCATTAGGTTTATTCTTATTTGCTTTATTCTTGTTATCTTTATCATTAGTTTTTATAGCATTTTCAATATAAAGTTTTTTATTAGTTTCTCTTTTGTCCATGTTAATAATACCAACAAAAAACAACTTTATAAGCTTTTCTGTTTATAGAACCAACATACTCTACTTTGTTAATAGTACCAACAAAAAACAACAAAAAATGCTCTTTTTGTTTATTAGATAAACAGCAATAGTTCAGATTTAACTAATCTTATAAACACAGACCTCTCACCATGTATTTAGATTATTAATATCTAAGCAGCTTCTCTCTCTTCTTTTACATAAATCTGTTCTTTTCTTCCAAAAAATCTTTTATCAGCATCCCTCTGAAATGCTTCTAAATGCCTGCTATCAAGAACATTTGCCCCATCAACTTTTGGAGTTAGTTCTGAATAAGTGTTTGGGTCGTTTGTATCATAACGCCATTCATTACCTAAAAGAGCACCATCCTTAAAATCAACACTTCCATCTACTCCAAAAGAAATCAGCATAAATTATTTTTACTACCAATTGGTATAAAAAGTTTCACAAAAGTCTTAAATATAATCTAAACATTATGGTACGGGGAGATAAGAATGGAAGATATAAAATTTAGATCAGCATGGTTGTCTATAACTTACGATTGTAATAATCGTTGTATTTGGTGTTATGCAGCTTCTCCATTTCGCGATGTTCGAAAAAATGTAATGCCAAGAGAGATGTTAGACAATTGTAGAAAATTGTTGAAAGATTTGGGAATTGAAAAAATAACTTTAATTGGAGGTGAGCCAACAATGTACAAAGGGATAGAAGAAGTTATAGCAACTTCGAAAGAGATGGGATTTAATGTTGGGATGGTAAGTAATGGAAGAAAATTTTCTAGTAAAAGATTCACTAAAAAAATTAAAGAGAGTGGTCTAGATAGATTAACCATTTCTATAGAAGGGTCTAACTGCGAAATGCATGATAAGATAACACAAGTTCCTGGAAGTTTTGAACAAAGCATTAGAGGTATAGATAACTGCCACGAATTTGAAATTCCCATAGCAACAGAAAGTACAGTTAGCTATATAACCAAGAAGACTTACCATCTCTTGTAAGATTCTTAAAATATAAAAGTATTGGCATGGCTTCCTTTAATGTTTGTGGGCCTTGTTTAACAAAAGAACATAATTTTACTGTTCAACCAAAAGACGCATCTGATTTATTGGCAAAAATTTACAAAACCTCAAAAGAAGTTGGATTAAAAATAACTATAGTTACCCCCCAACCCCTATGTAATTTTGATCAAGAATTAATAGAAGATATATTAAAGAATAAAGCTATGAACACAAGATGTTATTCCTTTTATGGAAGAGGATTCGTTGTAGACTTTAATGGAGATATTCTTCCATGCGTTCATTATTCTGGATTTCCTTTTTTTAATATAAAGAGAAACAATGACTATATTAGCAAAGATGAATTTTTAGAAGAATTTTTTTCAGAAGGAAAAACTGCAGATAAGTTCAGAAAAAAATTGTGGAATTATCCATCAACTAAATGTGTAAAGGACCAAGATTATGGTACGAAATGTTTAGGAGGATGTCCTCTTTTCTGGTTCAAATTTGATCCAGAAAAACAAATAAAAGGGAAATAGAAAGATTATTATACTTATCATTTTAACTAAATTGTACGGAGGTTAAAAAATGGAAGAAGGACTTGATGGATTAATGGAAAAATTAAAAACAACAGATATTTCGAGCATAGAGAAGAGAAATTTTAGTGATTACGATCTTCAATCAGTAGACTGCGAGAGTGGTTACTGCATAACTGGCGATTGCACCTGTGGTTAAAATTAATAATCTTAGACTTTAAACACGATGCTCCTAGTAAAATTTAAATTTGATAAACATAAAGATATTTGGAATTATTGGAGTTCTGCTAATGAGAAATCTCAATTTCTTGATTTTTCAAGATTTATAAATCCTGAATTATTAAAATTAATCAAAGGCAAAACTCAAAAAGAAGCTTCAAAAATTATAGAAAAAAACCTCTCAAATATACATAACAGCCCTTTGATAGAAATTTATCTTAAATCTGTCTCTAAAGCATGGAAAAGTATAGAAAAAAAGTATTTTGAAAACTTAGTGAAAATAACAAAAAAACCGATTTGTTCAGAAAAATTTACTGCTTATATAACAACTACTGTAAGATGTCCTTATGAAAAAAAAGAAATTTGGTTTATGATTAATTTTTTTAGCCCAATTCCACATGCATTAAAAACAATAGGCCATGAAATAATGCATTTCCAGTTTTATAAATATTTTTTTGATGAAATTGAAAAAGAAATTGGAAAAGAGAAAACTGAGGACCTAAAAGAAGCTTTAACGGTCCTATTAAATTTGGAATTTCGGAAATTATGGTTTGTAGAAGATAAAGGTTACCCAAAACATAAAAAACTAAGAGAATTTATTGAAAAGGAATGGAAAAAAGAGCCTGATTTTAAAAATCTATTAGAAAAATGTACTGAGTTCTTAAAAAATAAGATTTAAACACTTAGCTAAACATTATCTTAAAATAAGCATAAGGCTCTTCTGAAGCATAAGTGCCATCTAAATTAGGAAGTTGTATAACTCCATTGTTGCTATTGATCACATCTCTTACATTATAAGCAGTATAAGAAGCAGAAACATCATTTGGATTGTATTGCTGGAGAGTGAGGGTTTTGTTTGCTAAATTGAAAAAATAAGAAACAAAAGGTTTAAATACTCTAAAGTAAATACTTATATTAAAGTAAATACTTAAAAACTAAAATGCCTAGAATGACTATATTTGTTCCTGACGAATTGTTAGATAGATTTAAGAAACTTTTTCCAGAAGTGAATGTAGCTGAAGTAGCTCGTAGAGTAATAATTAAAAAAGTTGAAGAACTTGAAAAAGTTGAGAAATTAAAACACGAGGGGAAATTATAAATGGCATCAATAACTTTTGCTGTAGATCCTGAATTTAAATCTAAAATATCCAAATTCCTTTGGATAAATTGGTCTGAATTAGTAAGAGAGAGGTTAATTGAAAGAGAGAAACAAGCAGAGTTTTTATTGAAAAAACTTAGTTCTAAAGAAGAACAAGAGCTTATTAAGTGGAGTGTGGAATTAGGAAGAAAAGCCAAAAAAGAGTCATTTAAAAATCTGCTTTCGAAGCTACCATCAAAAAGAAGAAACGAGCTGTTAGAAAAAATCCCTCTTAAAAAAAGAAAGGAATTGCTGGAATAAGAGATTAAAATGAGGCTTATAATAGATAATAATATTCTATTTTCAATTATGAATCCTTTATCTGTCTCAGCATACTTATTTTCTTCTATTCGTGCTAAATTTTTTGCACCTGAATTTTTAAAAATAGAACTTGATAAATACAAATCAGAATGCCTTGTTAAATCGAAACTATCTGAACAACAATTTGAGATAAGGCGGACAGAGGTAGAAAGCTCTATAACCTTCTTTGAACTTGATGAATATGAGGCTTACCTTGATAAAGCAATAGAGTCTCTTGAAGATCCTAAAGATTCACCATACTTAGCATTAGCATTAGAGCTCAATATCTCAATATGGTCAAATGACCCTCATCTAAAACAGCAATCTTCTGTTAAGGTTTTCACGACACAAGAATTAATTGAAAAATTATTAAAAGACGAAATTTGAAATTTTATTTTTATTTACCATGTGTTGGGATCATTTATATCTTTAAGATAATCTTCAGCAAAAGCTTCTAAATCCCAGTAGTCTACATTCCTGTCAGGAATTCCATTTGAACCAAAAGAAATCAGCATAAATTATTTTTACTACCAATTGGTATAGAAAAGAAGACGAAAGTCTTAAATATAATATTCTCATTGTGCTATTAGGAGGTTAAGAATGGGAAAAGAAAATTATAACCCAAAAACTCTAGGAATTAGTGATATAATAGAGAATGCTCCATATTTATTTAGTGGAAAACTGGAAGTTCAGGGAGCAGGTGCGAGTTGTGGCCCATGTGGTGGAAAATGCTATGGACCACCAGGACCAGCCTGTACTGGAGGATGTAGACCTTGCAAAGGTCTTGAAGGAAATACCGACAATGGACTTGCAAAAAAAGTAGAAGATTTCCTAGACAAATAAATTAATTTTGGGGTGATTTTTCATTTTTAGAATGAGCCCCAAACAATTAATAGAAAGACTAAGAAACTTTGAATCTTATAATATAGTTGGAAGATTAAGAAAAGCTATACAATTTACTGATGAGCCTAAGTTTCCTCAATGGTTCTGTGAGCCATCTCCTTCTAGAAAAAAAATATTAGAAGAACAGTATGGCAGTTCATTAGCTTTAAATGAACAAACTGCAAAAATTAAATCAATTGCAGAAGCAGTTGAGAGATATTGTTCAGAAACAATTGATAAAAAGAGAGTAATTAGATCTTCTTATTTAGAACTGAACGATAACGCGGTTGATCCTGCGGAATTTATTAACTATAGTGATTCTTTATTAAAAAATAGAAAAGAAGAATATATTAATAAAATAAGAAAAACAAAAATAAGATGGATAAATGGAAAACACCTAAACTCTAAAAAAGAGGTATTAATTCCAGCACAACTTGTTTATTCTCCATTTGATATTTCAAAAGAACCCTTGATTAGAACCCCTATAAGTACCGGAGCTGCTTTTGGAACAGACAAAAAGTCCGCCCTTGAAAGAGGTCTACTTGAAATAATAGAAAGAGATAGTTTTATGCTGTCTTGGCTTACAAAATCAAACCCTCCTATTATTAATCTAAATTCTAAATTTAAAGATTTAAAAGAATATTTTGAAAGATATCTTCTTCAACCTTATGTTTTTGATATAACCAGTGACTTAAATATTCCGGTTATGATGGGGCTAATCTTAGATAAAACAGGAGTTGGCCCTACGGTTTCGGTTGGTCTTAAATCAAGTTTAGATCCAGCTGATGCGATTCTCGGGTCCTTATTAGAAGCCCAACACGTGAGGGGCTGGATAAGATTTTCTTTTTTAAAAGAAGACAGACCACATGTCAATGGCCCTCAAAAGATAATTGACCTTAAAACAAGAGGATACTATTGGTATCCTATAGACTCTATTAGAAAATTAGATTTTTTGTTAGATTCTTCCAAAACTAAAGACATCCAAAAGAAGAAAGACATCTTAAAAGGAAAATCTTTATCACAATATCTAATAGATTCTGGATTTGATGTATATTCAGTCGATATATCTACCCCAGAAGTTAAAAACGAAGGATTTGTAACTTTGAAGACGATTGTCCCTCAGTTACATCCGCTATCTCTTGATGAAGATATGCCTTATGATTTTAGTAAAAGATTGAGCAAATACAAGATTAAAGAGATAAATAAAACACCTCATCCATTCCTATAAAAATGTTAAGAAAAATAAAAGAATATTACAAATCAACAAAATTTAATTTTGATAAACAAGTCTTAGACCCAAATTTGATTCTCCCAATAACATGGACAAAAATATTTCATAAAGCCTACTTAAGATTTCCTTCAAGAAAGTTAGAATTATCAGATTACAAAAGAAATTCTGGAGATTTTAAGACTTTGATTCTCGAAAGAGAAACGTCCAGAGATTTATCTGGGCAAATTAATTACGAGACTCTTTCAGATTTGTTATTTTACTCTGCAGGAATTAAACCTTTAAAAGGTCAGAACCCAGATTCTGCCAGGAGAATGTATCCTTCTGCAGGAGCAAGGTACCCTCTTGAAACATATGTTGTTGCAGAAAATATCCCACATTTAGACAAAGGAATCCACCACTATAATGTAAAAGAAAATACTCTTGAGAAATTATTATCAAAAGATCTTCAGACAGATATGATTAAAATTTTAAACTCGGAAATGGGAAAGGCCCCCCTATTTTTAATCTTAACAGGTGTTTTAAGTAGAACAGAAACAAAGTATGGCACAAATGCCTATAGATTTGCGCTTATTGAATCTGGGCATGTTGGCCAAAATATTTATCTTCTTTCACAAAAATTTGGGTTGGGTTGTTGTGCAATAGGAGGTTTTGATAATAATAAATTAACTAAGTTATTAGATCTTACAGAAGATGAAGTTCCTTTATACCTTTTTGCAATAGGAAAAAAAACTAATTCTCCTAAGAATATATTAAAAACTTCTTCATAGTTTTTATAATTCTTTTACTTCCTTCTTTCATTACAATCTCCCATGCTTTTGAATATTCAGGGTAATATGAGCAGGCATCAATTTCACTCTGCAATCTCTTATTATCAAAAAATTTCATAAATATCTCTTTATGAATGGCATGAACAGGGACATGAATAGCAGCATTCCAGCCTACTCCTTTATATTTTTTAATAAGATAATTAAAATAGTTATCCATAATTTTATCTTCATTCTGTACAAACAGATTATGAATTAATTCATGTATTAGCATGTCAATAAACCTATCAACACTCAAACTAGATATTTGATCTTTACAGAATAAACTTATAGGTATTGTCAAGGGATCGGAAATTGGTCCGAATTGACTAACTTCTATAACATAACATTCAATCTCAGATTTTTTCCATTTAAGATTAGTTATATCTTCCATATACTTTAAGATGTCATTACCTATCTTTTCCCATTTGCCTGAAACCTCTTTAATAAAATTCTTTACATATTTTTCACTAAATTCCCTGTTATATTTGATAGATTTAGGCAAATGTATCTCTTCCTGATAAATAAAAGACCATTTGAAATTTATTTTAGGTATCATTAAAAAGAATAGAAAATAAGGTTAATAAAATTATCTACAATCAATTCTATTCTACCATGTATTCGGGTCATCAGCATCCCAAAGCAATTTGCCTGCAAAAATCGCAAAATCCTTAAAATCAACAATTCCATCCCTATTAATATCAGAATAAGCATCTAAGTCATTTGGCTCTTTTCCTACATAAGCTCCTAAAGTATTATTGGGGTCATTAGGCTCGGCTCGTTCATCTCTTCCCCAATTTCTCGCAAAAATCTCTAAATCTTCTCCATCAACGCGCCTGTCGCGGTTGAGGTCGGCGTAGTTGAAAAAATGATAATCGAAAGGTTTATAAACAAAAATGTCTACATATATAGATAAAAATGTCTACTAAATTACTTAATGGAATAGATGCAAAGTTTCCTAAAACTGAGAAAAAGCTAGATAAGTCTTATGGAAATTGTAAAAAAAGAAAAAAATTTATAGAAATTTCTAAAGAGTTTTATACAGAACATTTAGAATTAGCAAAAGATGATTTAAATTCCATAAAAACAGATTTTGAGAATAAAAATTGGAGATGGGTTGTGACAAAAAGTTATTATGCTATTTTCCATGCTACTAATGCTTTATTGGTTAATAAACTCGGCTTTTTTTCAAAAGATCATCTATGCGCAGTTATCGCTTTAAAAAAAGAAAACTTAATCACAGGCAAGTTGTATGAAGAATTAGGAAAAATCTATGAAAGATTTTCTGATATTTTTGGTTTTGCAATAATGTTTGAAGCAAGAAAATTAAGCCAATATGATACCGAAAAATGGAAAGAGCTAACAGAAGAGGATGCTAAAATTACTAAAGACTTTGCCAATAAATTTGTTTCTTTTGTAGAGGAATCTTGCCAATGACAACAATTTTTCCAAAATCGGAATATAAAATTTTGGGATTAATTTACGAAAATCCTGGAATAAGATTAGGTGAATTAATTAAGAAAGCAAAAGTTTCGGTGGCAACAGCAAAACAAAGATTAGAACAGTTATTAAATTCAGGAATTATTGCTGAAAAAAGGATTTTTGGTGGAAAAAGAACTCTAATAAGAAATTTTTTCCCTAATTTAAGAAGTGAAGAAGGAAAAAATGTTTTTTCTTTAATTGAATCAGAAAAAAAACAAGAATTTTTTAGAAAAAACAAAAATTTAATTGGGCCTTTTAGACAATTATTGAAGAATATTGGTAACGAGATTAAAGTAATATTAATTTTTGGTTCTTTTGCTACACAGAGCCAAACTAAAGAATCTGATTTGGACATTTTATTTTTATTCACTAAAAAAATAGATATAGAACAGCTGAAAAAAGAAATAGAGAGAAGTTTTATAACTTTTAATCAAGAAGTTTCTCCAAGAGTTGAGAGTTTAAATAATTTTAAGAAAAATATCAACAAAGGAATTTATGAAACAATAATCAAAAATCACATAATCATCAAAGGGGCATTAGATTATATTAAGATTATTGAATCTTTTGGTTGATTTATGTATAATTCTGGTAATAATGTTGGATAAATTCAGAATTATACAGACAGAGAATTCTATAAAAGATATGATAGAATCAACAGAATTCTCTGTATCAGCGAGATTAATCTGGTTAGATGAATTTTATCCTCTTTTTCTCAGCTAAACTCGAGCTTAAAATAAATAAAAGTTTATCATCTCACCATGTCTCCGGCTTATCAGCATCCCAAAGCAATTTGCCTGCAAAAATCGCAAAATCCTTAAAATCAACAACTCTATCCCTATTAATATCTGAATAAGCATCTAAGTCATTTGGCTCTTTTCCTACATAAGTTCCGAGTGTGTTAGCTACAAATATAAAATTAACAAGTCCTAATAAATGGTTGGAGTTGATTAAAATGAGTCTTTAATCTTCATTCTTGATATAACCACAAACTAAAATTACCTCTTCACTCAAAACATTCTTTTGAATAATCTTTCTTTCTATATGTCTTACAACTATCTATCCCCTTTCTCTTAATTACTTTTACGTCTGCGTCATATCTCGGTCCACATACATTTACTTCTGAAGCCCCCTCTTTAAATGCTTTCTTTACTTCACGTGGAAATTTTGGACATTTATTTGCCATTTTAGTTCCTCCTTTGCATTAAAATAGGATTTTCTATTCTTTATAAACCTTCATTAAAGTAATTAAAGTATATGAGTAAGCCAACTTAAGTTAACAATACACACAACAATTAAGTTTAAAAAGATAAAGAATATTATAAAAATACGACAAATGAATAAACAAGTTAAAAGTTTAGAATGTTCGAAAAGCTGTTTTGAATTAGCACAAATTTTGATTACTATTGCGGGAATGTTAATTATCGCTTCAGGATATTTTTGGGTATCTTATAAAAGTGATTCAAATGCTCATTTGACTTATGGACATATTTGCGAGACAATTGCAGAATTGAATAATAACACCAATATTCTTACTTCTTGTGTAGATAAGATTAGTGGCGCTTTTTATCCTACTGCACAAAAGGAAAAATTCTATTTTTATGTTCTTTTTATATTTGCAATTCTGCTTTCGTTTGCTTCAATCTTCTCTTGGGCATATGGAAAAAGGGGGATTAAAAAGATAGACCTCAAAAATTAAAATTTCTGATAGTGCTCAAAATCTCACGATTTTTACACTCTTCTTATAGAAAATTACTATTTGTATGGATATTTTTAAAACAAAATTTTA
>Ga0315275_10000321_pt1 | contig 39592 bp, 36 predicted proteins | sample YL17G03_0_MG_FD_205557 | JGI IMG/M metagenome (GOLD analysis project Ga0315275, IMG submission 205557) | Sediment microbial communities from Yellowstone Lake, YNP, Wyoming, USA - YL17G03_0 | ecosystem: Environmental > Aquatic > Freshwater > Lake > Sediment | place: USA: Wyoming | collected... | reverse complement strand
TTCGATGAATAGACAATGAAAGGATCGTGCGTCACACCAAACACGGCAGGGATGGAGTCAACGGCAAAAACAATGTCGGTAGTCTCAACGGTGAGCAGCACGAGGAACAACGTCGTGATATGCAGTCTCCCGTTGTGCGTCAGAAAGAACCCGGAAGATTCCCATCCCGTTGCAACCGGAAAAATGCGTCGCGCCAGACGGATGACAATATTCTTGTCCGGGTGAACTTCGATGTCCTTCTCCGTCATCATTTTCCAGCCGCTGACAACCAGAATCACCCCGAAGAGGTACAATACCCATTCGAATCGTGAAATCAATGCCGCCCCTGCGGCAATGAATATCGAGCGGGTAATCAGTGCCCCGACAACCCCCCAGAACAGTACGCGATGGTGATACTTTGACGGAACACCGAAGTACGAAAAGATGATGACAAACACGAAGATATTGTCGAACGACAATGCCCGTTCGATAATGTACCCGGTCAGAAATTCCAGTGCCGTCGTGCTTCCAGCATACACGAACACGCCGACATTGAACAGCATTGCGAGGAGAAACCAAACGATGCTCCACACGACTGCTTCCGTTACGCTGACAGTGTGTGCTTTCTTGTTGAACACGCCAAGATCGATCGCGAGCATCACAAGGATGAAGATATTGAAGAAGACGAAGAGGGTTGTCTCGTTCAGGGGCATGCCGTCTGCTCTCCTCTCTGCTCAAGGAGTGGCGCCATCCAGCGGACAACATCTCCCAGACTTTCGTCGGAAATCTGGTGCCCCATGGGATATTCCCGGTATGTCAAGGATGCATCGGAGCCCATGAAGAGTACGTGCGCGCGGCGAGCAAGGCTGATCGGAATGACCGGATCCAGCGAACCATGCGCGAGAAAGAAGGACGTGTGCGCAAGAGACTTCCACCGCAATGAGAGGTGTGTACCTTCCGGCACATAGCCACTGTGTGCCACCACCCCCCGGTATTGTTCCGGCCGTGTCAGGGACAGCGCCAATGCCATCACGCTCCCCATGCTGAAGCCGAACAGGAAGACACGCGTGGGGTCGATCGGGTATCCCGAGAGTATGTCTTCGACGAAACTGGTCAGCATGTCATAACTTGTTCGAAACATCGACGGCTCGGGAGTTCCCACAGCATCTGCATCGTACCAGGTGTAGCCGTTGCTGGGGGGATAGGGATACGGGGCCCGTACGCTGAGCAGGAGCAGTCGCTCGTCAAATGCTGTGCTGAGTCCGAGTAAATCGTCTTCATCGGCGCCGCGGCCATGAATGAGGATGATTGCAGGATGCGGTCCGTTCACTGTCCCTTCGGGCATCAGGACGCGGTTGGCCAGGCTTGTTTCAATGGGCTTCATCGATGTGTCCATACCGGTGGTAGCTATGGCGAGAAATGCCGACGATACACATCGAAGTCATGCCCGCTGTACACAATGATTCGCACTTCATGCGGACGTGCATTCTCCTCCAGGAAACGAGAGATGGTTGTGACGGCAATCCGTGCAGCGAGCTCGATCGGAAACCCATAGGCGCCGGTACTGATGGATGGAAAGGCTATGCTTTGAAGCGCATGATCCATTGCCAGGCGGAGGCTGTTCTGATATGCCCGTTGAAGCACACCGTCTTCTCCGTTCGCCCCGCCCCGCCACACGGGACCGACAGTATGAATGACGTGCCGGGCCTGCAACATCCCGCCCTCCGTGATGACGGCCTCTCCGGGTGGGCAGCCGCCCTGGCGCGACGTGATTGCCCTGCACGCTTCCAGAATCCGAGGCCCGCCGGCCCGGTGAATGGCTCCGTCCACACCCCCCCCGCCAAGAAGCGTCGAGTTGGCCGCGTTCACAATCGCGTCGGTCCCCTGCCGGGTGATGTCGCCCTGCTCAAGAATGATTACGCAGGAACGGACAGTTTTGCGAAGGGCTTCCATGACATGCACGAAGGAAAGGAAAACCGCTTGACCGTTCGCCGGGGCGATTCCGTGTGCGCTTCTGATCCCGTGTTGCTGCATATCACCGTGGTTGCGGACAGTGGCGGGAATGTTTCAGGGGACGCGTTCACTGGAAATGGCTGATGAGTTCCGGGACAGGGGAAGGCGAACCTACTTCAGGAAGTTCTTCCACATCATGGATTCGACCGGCCGGACCGTGCGGGTTGCATACTTGGCGCTTGCCTTGGAGCTGTATGGGGTGCCGATCTCGCCAGAGACCTCAAAGTAAATCAGCTGCCCGATCGGCATTCCATGGTAAACGCGAACCGGTTGTTTGACGGAGATTTCCAACGTCCAGGTGTTGCAGAATCCGACGTCTCCCTTGCCTGCCGTTGCGTGGATGTCGATGCCCAGGCGACCGATACTGCTCTTCCCTTCCAGAAAGGGAACGTGGCGGTGCGTCTCCGTGTACTCTTCCGTTACCCCCAGATATAGCCGGTGCGGGAGAAGAATCAAGCCATCGGCCGGGATCTCGAAGTGTTCGACCTCATTGTGTACCCGTGCGTCCAAGATGTCGTTCTTGTACACGGCCAGGTACTTCCCGAGGTGGACGTCGTACGAGTTCACGCCGAGGTAGCGGCGGTCGAAGGGGGAGACGACAATGCTCCCCTTCTCCATTTCTTCGAGGATCTTATTGTCTGTCAGGATCATCGGTGTTCAGTCAATTAATGAAAATTGGAGGGAAAAGCAACCGGAGCGCTAACCCCGGCTGACGCGAGCTGTGCCAGAAGATATTCGTGCGATGTGTAAAGGATCCCGTGCATCCCTAGGTGCTCCGCCGCATCGACATTCTCGCGGATATCGTCGATATAGACACAGGCGTCGGGTTCCACAGACAATTTTCGGAGCATGTCACGGTAGATTGCTTCGGCCGGTTTCATTGCTTTCACGACATACGACAGTGTGACTGCATCGAACAAGGGGAATACCTCGACCGGCCTGATTGCACATTCAAAATGCCAGGGGTTGGTATTTGAGAGCAGCCCGAGTGCATACCGTGGTTTCAGTGCGTGGATCAGCGCAAATGTCGGGGCGATGGGGGAAAAGATATTGCAGTACGCCGTGCGGAATTCCTCCTGCGAGAGCGTGAGCCCGGTGAGCGCATTGACGCGCATAAAGAAGTCGTCCGATGATATCAGCCCGGTTTCATACTCTTTGATCAACGAAGCGGAAGCGTGGATCCCCTGGCGGATGGTGTCGGCCGGCCGTCCGGTCTGTGCGCACAGATTCTGCACAAACCGGAGAATGTCAACGGTGCAGAGAACATTACCGAAGTCAAAGATGACTGCTCGAATCATACAATGCGTGGAACCCCTGCGATGGGAGCAATGGACCGGTGCCTCGGACAGAAGATACGACATAGAGCAATCACTTGAAAGACGGGGCGGGACCGACGTTCATCCGGAGCAGCGGTGTGTCAACCGAGTGTCCGAGCTGTCTCGCAGATCAGGTCCCATGCACGGGTCACATGATCCTGCTGCACGTTGGTCTGCCCGATGACCAGACGGAGGGTGAATTTACCGCTCAGTTTCGTGTGCGTCAGGAACAGTTTCCCCGTTGCATTGAGTGTCTCCAGCAGACGTGCGTTCAGGGCATTCAGTGCCTGATCGTCGGTGATGCCGGCCGGATGATACCGGAAGCATATGGTGTTGAGAGGAACGGGGGCAAGCAATTCGAACGTGCCGCTTTCTGCAATGTGCCCCGCGAGCTTCTGTGCCAGGCGGACGTGGCTCCGCAGGGTGTTTTGCAGGCCCGACACGCCGTAGCTGCGGATGACAAACCAGAGTTTGAGTGCTCTGAATCTCCTCCCGAGTTGAACGCCCCAGTCCCTGTAGTTGTTGACTCGCGTGCCCTCGGTGGTCTTCAGATATTCCGGGAGAATTTCGAATGTGCGCACAAGTGCTTCGACATTTTTGACGAAATACGCCGAACAATCGAAGTTCGTGAGGAGCCATTTATGGGGATTGAAGACGAATGAATCCGCAAGTTCTATTCCGTCAATCATCCACCGGAATTCGGGAAGAACGAGCGCAGATCCCGCAAAGGCCGCATCGACATGCAGCCAGACGTCGTGCTCTCTGCAGATTTCGCCGATCGGGCGGAGAGGGTCGATGGCAGTCGATCCGGTCGTCCCGACGGCTGCGGTGACGATGAGCGGGCGGTAGCCGTTGCGGATGTCATCGCGGATAGTTCGCGCGAGGATATCCGGCCGCATCGCGTAGTGCTCATCCACTTCGATCGTACGCAGGTGGTCCTTCCCGAGTCCCGCGATCTTGATGCCCTTCTCGATCGAAGAGTGCGCTTCGGTGGAGCAATACGCCGTATACGTGACCCCGTCGGTGAATCCGCGCTGGTTGATGGTATGAAAGGAGTAGTGCTCGCGTGCTGTGAGAATTGCACAGAGCGTTGCGGTAGATGCGGTATCTTGGATGACGCCGGTGAAGGTCGGCGGCAGTGCGATCATCTGTCCGAGCCACTCCATCATCCGCTCCTCGAGTTCTGTTGCCGCAGGGGATGTCACCCAGCTCATACACTGTGCGCCCAGGGTGGCGGTCAGCATCTCGGCGAGGATGGAAGGGGGGCTGGAGTTGGCGGGGAAGTACGCGAAGAAGGAAGGGTGCTGCCAGTGGGTCATGCCGGGGAGGATAATGGACTGGAAGTCACTGAGAATCCGTTCAAAGGGTTCTCCTTCAAGCGGAGGCGAGACCGGCAGCCGGGAAATGATGGCCCGGGGGATGGACGGTGATCGGACGGGGAGTGATTCCACCTCCTTCAGGTAATCGGCCATCCAGTCAGCGAGCTCATGCGCGTGCGTGCGGAATTGCTCGAGGTCCATGGCGTTTCCTGTATTACGCCGGATGTGACTTCTTGTCTGACTTTGCGTAGGCGCGAAGTTTCGCATCGACGCGTCCGAAGATGCTGCGGGCTGGAAACCCTCCCTTCGGCAATCGTTTTCCCGCCGGCATACCGGTCAGGATTTCTATCCCCTCTTCAACCGACGTGATGGCGTAGAGATGAAACCGCTTCTTCTGGATTGCATCTACCACATCGTGCCTCAGCATGAGGTCCTTGACGTTCTGGTGGGGGATGATTACTCCCTGGGTCCCGGTCAGACCCCGTGATCGGCAGACGTCAAAGAACCCCTCGATCTTGAGGCTGACGCCGCCGATCGGCTGTATCTTGCCGTGCTGATTCACGGAACCGGTTACGGCGATGTCCTGCCGCAGGGGGACTTCAGCAAGGCTGGAGATCAGCGCGTAGATCTCGGTGGATGACGCGCTGTCACCGTCGACGCCCGAGTAAGACTGTTCGAACGCAATACTGGCGCTCAGCATCATCTGTTTGTCCTGCGCGAACACACTGCGGAGGTAGCCGCTCAGAATCAGGACGCCTTTGTTGTGCGACGGGCCGCTCATGGATGATTCACGCTCGATGTTGATGATTCCGGCGCGGCCCATGGAGGTCTTGGCGGTTATCCGGGATGGTTTCCCGAATTCATATTCACCGAGCTGATAGACCGAGAGGCCGTTGACCTGTCCCACGACCGCTCCCGAGGTGTCGATCATGATGGAACCTTCGTCGATCATTTCTTGGATTTTCTCTTCGACAAGCTTCACCCGCTCAATCCGCTCCTCAATAGCGCGGCGCACGTGTTCGCCGCTCACTTTCTGAGCACCCTCCTTGCTTGCCCAGTAGCTTGCCTCGCGGATGACGTCAGCCAGTACACTGAAGCGCATCGAGAGCTTTCGCTGGCGCCCCGAGAGCCGGACCCCATACTCAACGACGTCCTGAACGCCGCTCAGGTCGAACGAGAGCAACTGCTCCTGATCACACAACGTTTTGATGAATGAAAGGTAGCTGGCGATCGACTCGGCATTGTTTTCCATTTCATTGTCGAAGTCGGCACGGACCTTGAAGATTTCTTTGAACTCGTCGTCAAGATTGTAGAGCATCTGGTAGATGTACGGGTCACCGATCATGATGACCTTGACGTTGAGATCGATGGGCTCCGGCTTCAGGGCAGAGCTTGCGCCGAACAGGCCTGACTCCAGCGGTTGGATTTCGATCTGGCGGTTTCGCAGAATGCGTTTCAGGTTTGTCCACACGCCGGGTTCCGACAGAGCATCCATTGCATCGATGACCAGGAATCCCCCGTCGGCCTTCACCAGGGATCCGGCCTTGATATGCATGAAGTCGGTTCGCCAGATGCCGTTCTTGTCGATCACCCGCTCGATGGTACCGAAAAGGTTCTTGTACCGCGGGTTCTTATCGATCACCACTGGCACGCCGTGCACAGTGCTGTTGTCGACAATGACGTTGATCTGGAACTCAATGTACGCGTCGTCTTCGCGCGGCAGCTGGAGTCCCAGCACGCTGTGCTGCTGGTCATCTTTCTGGTGGAAGCGCGCGACATTGTCGAGAATGTGCGTCCTGAGTTCGTCAAGATATTGCCGTGCCCTGTCGGCGGTGTACCTCTGGCCGAGGTCTTCCATCAGCTCTTCCACGATCGGGACGATGATTTTATGGTTCAGGTCATCGATCGATTTCTTGGCCTTCCGTTCTATATTGCGCATTTCGCGCATCACGAGGTCCATTTGCGATTCAAGGTCAGCCTGCTGCGCGATGATCCTGTTCAGCTCTTCGCGAGTCATCTCCCCGGCGTCCGCCTTCGCGTGGACCTGGTCGATGCCGGCCGGGTTTCCGTCGAGGACATAGGCAATCTCGGGGCGCGATGATGTGCCTCCCTGGACCTGGACGACTTCGAAGCCGCGTTCCTTGACGCGTTTCTCAAAATCCTTCAGTACGCTTCGTTGCCGGTCTTGGAAATGTTCCAGCAATGCCTTGCGCTGTTCCAGATAACGGCGGCTATCGAACACCCCCGGGATCCCTTTCAAGAGTTCCGCAAGAAAATTCTCAAGGTCTTTCTTGAACTGTGTTCCCTGGCCGGCCGGGAGTGTCACGATGAGCGGCGCATCGGGGTCATGGAAGTTATGCACATAACACTTGTCGGTCAGCTCGACCTGGCGCGACTCCACTTCCTGCAGCATTCGTTTGATGGTGGTCGTCCGGCCGGTGCCCGGGAGGCCTGTTGAGAAGATGTTGTATCCGTAGTGCTTCATCTCCATCCCCACGCGTAATGCGCGGAGTGCCCGGTCTTGCCCGATAATCTCCCGTAGCGGTTTGACATCGTCCATGCTGGTGATTCCCAGCGCATCAGGATCGCATTGCCAGCGGAGTCGTTCGCTCTGGACCGCGAAGCGTTGGAGGGAGTGTGTCGAAGATGCCGGAGAAGCGGATGACCGTCGTTTCGCGTGTCGTGCCATCAGTATTCTTTCCTGTTTGCGTAGAGATTCATGAGGATCCCGACCATGATCATGCCGGCGAGCAGTGCCGATCCGCCGTAGCTCAGGAAGGGCAGTGGTACACCGATCACCGGGAGTAATCCGAGCGACATCCCGATGTTAATGAAAACATGGGACGCGAGAATTCCTCCGATTGCCATGCTGACATAACTTGCGTAGGTGCTCTTGACAGTGGAACTCAGCGTGACGCACCGGAACAGAAGATAGGCAAACAGGAGCAGCACGGTTGCGGCTCCCGCGAATCCGAATTCCTCGCCGGGGACACAGAAGATGAAATCCGTCCACTGCTCAGGAATGAAGTTCAGCTGTGTCTGTGTGCCATGGAGGTAGCCCTTGCCGAAGAGCCCCCCGGACCCGATGGCGACCTTTGACTGGAGAATATTGTATCCGGCGCCAAGGGGGTCGGCATTCGGGTCAAGAAATGATGCAATGCGCTTCTGCTGGTATGGTTTGAGCCCATCGTAGATGAACTGGACGGAGATTCCGACGAGGACCATCGCGGAGAACACCACGGCCGCGAGGACTCGGTTGTCCTTCGTCAGGTAGAGTAGCACACCGAACACGAGAACGGTGATCAGGAACGGTGTTGTCCCGAAAAGCGCGGCTAGCGCAACTGCACCGGGAGCGATAAGAGAGAGAAGGATGAACCGGCTCGCGCCGCCCCAGTACAGCACCGGGAAGAACATCCCCAGATAGATCACTGCGGTGCCGAAGTCGGGCTGCATCATGATCAGAGCAACCGGCAGCATCACGATGCTGGCGGCGGTGATCAGGTCTCTCATGTTCAGGAGGCTGACATTGCTGCGCGAAAGATATGTTGCGAGGGCCAGAGCGGTTGTGATCTTTGCGAATTCCGATGGCTGCAACCGGAGGGCGCCAAGGTTGAACCAGCTGGTCGAGCCCGACACTGTGCGTCCAAGGAGAAGAACGGCAACCAGCATTGCGATCGACGCAATGTAGGCGGGATAGGAGATAAATTGCAGAAACCGGAACGGCAGAATGGTGATGAAGATAACGGCTCCCGCGCCCACCCCCGCCCAGAGCAATTGGCGGTAGAAGATATCGGATGCGCGTGCATCATAGGTCGCGCTATAGACCGACACGATGCCGATCAGGGTCAGCCCCGCGACCGTGAGGAAGGTCCGGTAATCAAAATACTCTGTCAGGAATCGTTTCATGTCCTACCGTCCTGCCGGCTGTTGCAGGCTTGACGTTGACGCTGCCAGCGGTTGCGGGGGAATGTCTTCGGGTGGGCGAAGGACGCCGATCGATCGGAGGTAGCGTTCCATGCATTTGCCTGCGACGGGAGCAGCGGCCGTTCCGCCGAAGCCTGCGTTTTCCACAAGCACCGCTACGGCAATGCGCGGATTCTCGAACGGTGCGAACCCGACATACCATGCGTGGTCCAATCGCCCCAAGGTATTCTGTGCCGTGCCCGTTTTGCCCGCCGATTCGATTCCTTTGATGCGTGCCATCCCTCCCGTGCCACCGGGCATTTCCACCACTCGTCGCATGCCCTCGCGGACGATTTCCCAGGAACTTGCCGAGACCGACATCGAATGGGTCTGGTAGAAGAGTGTGTCGGTGGTGCGCGATGCCCGATCGATCACGGCGCGGACGGTGTGCGGCTGGTGATGGGTTCCCTTGTTCGCCAGCGCCATGGCATAGCAGGCCATCTGGAGGGGCGTGACGCCGAGTTCCCCCTGCCCGATGCCCAGACTGGGAAGAAATCCACGCGTCCATCCGTTGACACCATACCTCTTGTTCATATAGCTCGTGGACGGCAACAGACCGGGGTTTTCCTCGTAGATATCGATGCCTGTCAGACGCCCAAACCCGAACGCGGTCCCCATCCGTGACCAGTTATCGAGCCCCACCTTCATCATGAGCTGATAGAAGTAGACATTGCATGATTGCTGGATCGCCGTCACCATATCCACGGATCCATGCACATGGAGATCCTTGAACACCTTTGTCCCGAGCCGGAATGATCCTCCACACGTGATACGCCACGAGGGGGATACCACATTGTTCTCGAGCGCAGCCATTGCGAGGACCATCTTGAACGTCGAACCGGGCGGATAGCGTGTGAGTGTCGCGCGATTGAAGAGCGGTGACACCGGGTCCTGGTTGAGTGCTTTCCAGATCTCCGGCCGCGTGACGCCGCTGAACATGGAGAGATCGTAGTCAGGTTTGCTCACCATTGCCAGGATGCCACCGTTGGTCGGGTCAATGGCAACCACAGCGCCGCGTTTGTCCGTCATGAGCGACTCGGCAAACGCCTGCAGGTCAAAGTCCATCGTGAGAAGGAGGTCATTTCCGTCAGCGGGGTGGAAATCCTGTTTGCCGTTGTTGAAGCTGCCGATCACCTGTCCGCGTACGTTCACCGTGCTGAATTCCGCTCCCTTGATTCCCCGTAGGAGGGTTTCATACTGTGCTTCGAGTCCCGATGCGCCGGCAACATCACCCTGTGTATACGCCTGGCCAAGGCTTTTCAGTTGTTGTTCGGAAATTTCCTTCGTGTACCCGAGAATGTGGGACCCCCGTGCCGGGGTGGGGTAATATCGTTTTGATTCAATCTGGTAATCCACCCCCGGCAGCCGTTCGCGGTTCTCTTCGAGGGCGGAAACGGTCTGAAAATTGATGTCCCGCTTGATCTTCACCGGTGCAAACCGGGAGTATGCCTCTCCTTTCTTGAGGCGCTCGATGATGAAATCCTGATCAAGGGAGAGGATCGAGGCGAGGTACGGAGTGTTCCGTCGATCGTACTCAAACGGCATGACGGTGACCGTGAAGGCAGGCCGGTTGTCTACCACAAGGCGCATGGACCGGTCATAGATATACCCGCGCACCGGTTCCTTGGGAATGACGCGAAGGCTGTTTTCTTCCGATTTCTTTCCGTACTCGTCCTTATAGATGAGCTGGAGCTGGTAGAGGCGAGCGATGAAGAGAAGGAAGATCAAACCCACAACGCGGTAGAGCATCGCGGATTTCCGGAAGATCCGTATGTCGTCCTGCAGACTCATCCGTGCACCTGGCTGCTCCGGCTGAACCCGAACATCGGGATCAAACCCACCGCGGTCGTGTACAGTGTCGTCGGGAGACCGTACCGGAACGCGACTGTGCCCAGACTCATGGTGGTTCCCTGAAGAAAGATAAGGAAATAGCAGAGATTATGCACCGCGGAGGCGATCGCCAGGATCACGATGAACTGGTAACCGCCGAGCGTTTGCAGCGTCTTGTTCTCGTTGTAGAAATACCCCGCGATGAAACCGGCGAGCGTTTTCGAGAGTGCGGCAAGTCCGATCATTCCCTCGCTGGCACCCAGGGCGTCAAGGACAAGGCCGAAGAGGAATCCTGCGATTGTGCCGGCGATCTGCCCGCGGCGGATCGCGAGGTACACGACCCAGATGAGGGGCAGATCAGGAGAGATTTCGCCGACCACAAGGAACTTGCCCAGCACGGTGTGGACGAGCAATACAAGGACAGACAGAGCGATATCGGCGAGCGTTCGTCTCATTGCGGGCCTGCATAATCGCGAACCCGCCGGTCCAGAACGACGCGGTTGGAATCGGGAGCAACAAGGACAATGAACGCCTCTTCGAGAGTTGCGAAGTCGACGCTGGGCTCGATCGCAATGGTCTGGAAGAGCGACCCGGTAACTTCACGGGCTTCCGCAACGGTCCCGATCCGAATCCCCGGAGGGAAGATGCTGCTGTAGTCCGATGTGATGACCGCGTCGCCGGGCCTGACATCGAGCGTCTTCGCGACATTGTACATGGCAAGCGTTCGTCCACCATCCCAGCGGATGATGCCGTCCACCCGGCTCCGCTGCACCTTGGCGCTCACCCTGATGTCCTTGTTGAACAATATCTGTCCCACGGAATAGGTCGGACTGCAGAAGAGAATTTTCCCCACCAGCCCCTGTTCGGTGACGAGCGGCATGTTGATGCGTACGCCGTCGTTGTCTCCTGCGTCGAGCGTGATCGTGTTTCTCATCATCTGGAGCGTCTTCCCGACGACGGTAGCGCCCCGGTAGCGAAATGCACCTTTCTCTTTCAGTTCCAGCATCCCACGGAGACGGAGATTCTCGAGTTTTGCCTCACGCAGACGGCTGACTTCATCGGACAGGGAGACATTCAAATCGCGAAGCACCTGATTCTCGTGGCTTAGCCGGAGGTAATTGGGAATGACATTGAAAACATCCTGGAGGAATCCGACGGTGCTGACGGTTGTCGACCGGATGCTTCTCAGCTGGCGTGTGTCGTTGAACGCGAGCAGGGCGATGGAGAGAGCAAGCAGAATGGCAAGGAGGGCATACTCACGGAACTGAAGGACGATATCGTAGAGCCGTTTGATCATTCGTCATGCGCTGCGACTTCCTCAGTACCGCCGGCTCTTAATGAGAACCTTGGAATATCGGGTGAGGTTTTCCAGCACTCTTCCGGTGCCGCGGACCACTGCAGTGAGAGGATCCTCGGAGACGTGGACAGGAAGACTGGTCTCGAGGCGGAGCCGCTCGTCAAGGCCGCGGAGGAGTGCTCCGCCCCCGCTCAGCATCACGCCCCGGTCGAGGATGTCGGCGGAGAGTTCCGGAGGCGTGCGCTCCAGCGTGACCTTCACCGCCTCCACAATCTGCGAGACAGGTTCATTCAGAGCTTCCCGGATCTCCACCGAGCTTGCCTCCGTGGTCTTCGGGATGCCGTTCACAAGATCCCGCCCCTTCACGCGGATGGTGATCTCCTCCTTGAGAGGCATGGCGGAACCGACTTCACACTTGATAGCCTCGGCCGTTCGTTCCCCGATCAGGATATTGTGATTCTTCTTGAAGAACTGGACGATGGCGTTGTTCATCTCGTCGCCGGCGATGCGGATGGACTCCTCGTTAACAATGCCGGACAGGGCGATCACGGCGATCTCGGTGGTGCCTCCGCCGATGTCGACGATCATGTTTCCGACGGGCGCTTCAACGTCCAGTCCGACCCCGATGGCCGCGGCCATCGGCTCCGCAATCAGATGCACTTCCTTGGCGCCGGCGTGCTCGGCCGAATCGCGGACGGCGCGTTTCTCAACTTCCGTCACCCCGCTGGGGACGCACACGACAATGCGCCGGCTCGGCATCCAGTTGGCGTGGATCTTCTTGATGAATTCCCGCAACATGCCTTCGGCGATCTCGAAATCGGCAATCACCCCATCCTTCATGGGCCGGATCGTGCGTATGTCGCGATGCGTCCGGCCGACCATTTCCTGGGCCTCGTGCCCGATGGCCACAATTTTCTTGGTGTTTCGGTCGAATGCAACGATCGAGGGTTCGTTCAGGACAATGCCTTTTCCCTTCATGTAGATCAGGGTGTTGGCGGTCCCGAGATCGATGGCAAGGTCGGTCGAGATGAAGGAAAAGAGACTCATTCGTGGCTGCGTCTGTTATGAGACCTGTCGTGAAACGTCAATGTCGGAAATGTCGTGTGCCGGTACATATCATGGCGATGTTGTGCTCGTCGGCTGCGCGGATCACCTCGTCGTCACGAACGGATCCCCCCGGCTGGATCACGGCGGTCGCCCCTGCCCGGATCAGCTCCAGAACGGTGTCCGCAAACGGAAAGAACGCGTCGGACGCGGCGACAGTGCCCCGGACACTCAGCCCGGCTTCTTCGGCCTTCATTGCTGCGATCCGGGCGGAATCGAACCGGGACATCTGGCCAGCTCCGATGCCGATTGTCCTGTCGTCGAGTGCATACACGATGGCATTGCTCTTGACGTGTTTCGCGACACGCCACGCAAAGCGCATGGCCCGTTGCTCCTGTTCCGTCGGCGCGCGCCGGGTGACAAACCTGAAATCTTCCCCCGATGAGCGGTACCCGTCCCGGTCCTGGACAAGATATCCTCCGGGGACACTCTTGACGTCCCACCCCGTTAGTGTCCTGAGGTCGACAGTCTGCCGGACAATACGGCGGTCCTTCTTCTTGCGAAGGAAGTCAAGAACGGGCGGGGGATAGTCCGGCGCAATGACGACCTCCGTGAACACCTCGTTGATCTTTTCGGCAGCCTGAAGGTCCAGCGGACGATTCACCGCAACGATTCCGCCGAACGGTGACTTGGTATCGGTGGCAAAGGCCTTGCCATATGCTTCGGTCAACGTTGCCCCTGATCCGACGCCGCAGGGATTCATGTGCTTCACGATGACCACCGTCGGTTCGTCAAATTCCGCCGCCAAGTGTGCCGCCGCGGCAATATCTCCAATGTTGTTGTACGAGAGTTCCTTGCCATGCAGCTTCTGAAACATGGAGCTGAACGAACCGTAGAGCGCGGCGTGTTGATGCGGATTCTCGCCGTACCGGAGAGTCTGGTCGCCGGGTGCGATGATGTGCAGAACCACGGGGAGAGGCTTTTCCTCGCCGGCCGTGCGGTCAAGGTACTGCGCGATCACCGCATCATAGGCAGAAGTGTGATGGAACACCTCGCGTGCGAGCGTCCCGCAGGTCTGCGCGGACACCACACCGCCGTTGGAACGCATTTCCTGGAGAATGCTGTCGTACCGGTCGGGGTTGACGATGACAACTTTGTGCTGATAATTCTTTGCTGCCGCGCGGAGCATGGAGGGACCGCCGATGTCGATCTGTTCCACCGCATCGTGCAGGAGAATGCCCTCGCGGGCAATCGTCTGCTCGAAAGGGTAGAGATTCACCACCACCATGTCGATCGGTGAGATGCCGTGTTGCTCGAGCTGTGCCCGGTGGTGCGGATTATCGTTCACGGCAAGGAGGCCGGCGTGAATGCGGGGGTGGAGTGTCTTGACGCGACCGTCGAGAATCTCGGGGAATCCTGTGATCTCGGACACCTGGCGGGCTTCGATGCCGTGCGCTGCGAGGGTTGCATGCGTCCCGCCGGTCGAAATGATCTCAATGCCCATGGATTGTAGCGCCCTGGCAAAATCAACCAGTCCCCGCTTGTCCGATACGCTAATCAACGCGCGTTGAATCCTGGGCACGCAATCCTCCTACATGAGCTTTGCGGAAGCGCTATCACGGGCGAACATCCGGATCGCCTCGGGATAAATTTCATGTTCTATTGCCAGCACTTTGGCGGCCAGCGTTTCGGGCGTCTCGCCCGGATCCACAGGGACGGTTCCCTGCAGCACAATCCGTCCGTGGTCATACTCCTCATCTACAACATGCACTGTTGCCCCCGACACCGGCTCATGCGCTGCAATCACGGCTTCATGCACATGGTGACCGTACATACCCTGCCCTCCGAATTTCGGGAGAAGAGCGGGGTGTATATTCAGCATACGGTTCCGGTACTCGCGGATGATTTGCGGAGGAATCCGCTTCATGTAGCCGGCGAGGATGATGAAATTGACGTCGTGCATCCTCAGGAGTGTCAGCAGCGCAGTGACGAACTCCTCCTCGCTGCCAAACTGTTTCTGGCTCAGATGCACCGCGGGGATGTTGTTCGCCTGGGCGATCTCCAGAATCCCTGCGCTGGAGTTGTTACTGAGGACCACGCCGATGCTTGCGAACGGAATGCTTCCCTGCTCAATTGCGTTCAGAATTGCGAGGAAGTTCGACCCTCGTCCCGATCCAAAAACCGCAATTCGTAGCATGGGCGCCGACGGATGTCCATCATAATCAAGGGTAAGTATATCACAATTTTCGGTCACATTCAACCAACGCGTGAACCGAATCAGTGAACGCCAAACGGGGTGAGGAGAAGAAGAGGGGTTACCGGACCGCCGCTTCGGCGTAGTCGATCAGCCTCCGGTCCGCGTCTACCCTGGCCTGTGCGCCGACGGGAATGGTCATTTTGATGGATTCATGCCCGAAGGGGAGCCGGAATAGAAACGGCCGTCCGGCAAGGTGCGCCGACTCCTGTATCACCTCCTCCACATTGAACGACGGCTTGGTCTTGTCCTGCGGAACACAGTCGGTGAACTGCCCCGACAGGATGGCCGATGCGCGGGAGAGGATGGACGCGTTCCGGAGCTGGGCGAGCATCCGGTCCACGCGATAGGGTTCTTCACCGATGTCCTCGAGGAAGAGAATCGAACCGGTGAAGTCCGGCTGGTGAGGTGTGCCAAGGAGGGAGACCAGCAGGGCGAGGTTTCCCCCCAGGAGGCGGCCCCGCCCCTTTCCAGGGACCACCACCTGTCCACTCCCCTCAGGAAGGGCAATCGGTCCCCTGCGTTTCGCGGAAGTGAGCACGCTCCAGAGCAACTCCTCAGTGAAATGATCCATCGGATCCGCCATGTCAACGCCTACCATGGGCCCATGGAAGGTCACGAGACGGGTCTTTCGCCATATGGCAAGCTGCAGTGCGGTGATATCACTGTAGCCGAGCAAGATCTTCGGATTCCGCGCGATCAAACGGTAGTTCACCAGTGACAGCAGCCGAGGCGTTCCGTAGCCGCCGCGAATGCACATGACTGCACGCACCTCGGGATGGGTGAACATCGCGTGCAGGTCCGCCACGCGTTCCTCATCTGTGCCCGCAAGATACCCATGATTGCGCGTGATGCTTGCCCCAAGAATGGTGCGGTAGCCAAGCCCTTCAAGATAGCGCACACCCCGCTCAATGCGGGATGTGTCGGCAATGGGACTTGCGGGGGAAACAAGGGCGATGAGTTCGCCGGGACGAAGTCGGGGAGGCCGGATGATATCCATGGTGTCAAACTACGGAATGCGGCTGCAAAAAACAAAGGGCAGGTACTCACTTGACTTTTCAGGCGAAGCGGTCTACCTTGGCACCGTACGCCCGAAGCGTAGCGGATTCTCATTCTGCCGTGACGCAAACACCGTTGCCTGCTCCCTCAGGGTCGTGCCTGGCGCGTGTGTGTTCACCTTTCCATGTTCCGGGCAACCCTGGCATCAATCTTGTCAATCCCCTTGCCCGCGTGAAGGAGTATTCCATTCAGACCAAAGAGCACAAGGAGACGATGACGGTCCTTTCTCGCGAAGGACTGTCGATCGGATTGGAAATCAGCGCGCTCTACAGGCTGAATCCTGATTCGGCTGCGAGGCCTTGTTGCGGTGGAAGGGAATCGAGGCCACAGAAAAGCTTGCCAACTCCCCGAACACGAAAGTCATCATTGTCGGCGCAGGGAAAGATGGCCTTCCGATTATCATGGATACGAAGTAGTTCCTGATGTGATGAACGACGAAGTCCCGTCTCCGGGTGGGGAACGGGACTTCTGTGCTGTGACTGCAAGTCGGAGTCTAGACACTCGTCGTTTACGCCGTCGCCTGGCGGAGGTGGGGGAGGTCAGTGTCCCCTACCCGAGAATTGCTGCAGGTGGTGTTTGCCGCGAGGCGTCACCGGCGTGAACCCTGATTTAGCAGCAGCATGTTTCCCGGTCTTGACCTGCTGCCGGTGTTCCTTCCTGTGAAGCTCGTGTTCTTCCGCTGTGTGCCGGAGTGTCTCAGTGTCGAGGACTTTGAGCTCACCCCGAGAGAATTTCTCGACGGCCTCACCGGCTGTCATCTCCCGTGCATGGACCGCCTGCATGTTGTTTGTTGAGAGGAGAGCGTATGCCTGCGGCCCGATACCGCCGGTAATCACGGTGGTGACTCCTGCTGTGGCTGCCGCACGAATGATCATGGTCCGTGATACCTGTTCCCCGCTCCGCACTGTCAGGAGTTCTTTTGAGTCTGAATCGACCGTCAGATACGAGAGCGCATGCCCGAAACGTTTTGCGACAGGGCTTTCTAAGGTGGGTCCGTCAGCGGCGATGAGAAGCTTCATGGCTGATTCTCCTTCTGCTGATGAGGAATACGCGTTGAGTAATCTGTGCAAGCTCCGAGGTATGGAATGGGTCCGGGACCGGTCGGTAAGGAAGGGAAAACTGTCGCATGTGTTCGACTCCCGGCATACATACCCGCCAAGGATGAACGATCAAGAAGCCGGAACGTCTTCACCAGCACACGAACTGGAGCCGGTGACGGACGTCCCTGATGCAATGTATGAAAAGTCTGGAAAAAGTCCAGAGGTGGAACCAATACGGGTGAGTGCATCGCTGTGGGCTGCGATCCCGGGAGTTGCTGGCGATATGGGCCAAAGGGACCACCTCCTGTAGTTGTTGAGTTCGCTGTCGGCAACACATTGACAATGAAGGAGGAGCCGCCTGCCTGACGGAATGGACGACCGGTTTGCCATCTCAGCCGATGCCGTCGCCCTTGGCATGCGAGGGCCGTGACGGTTTTTCGCCTCTTCTGACCCTGGCTTGCTGGTACACACAGGATGGCGGACCATGAGATACGAATTTCGTATATTGCCGTAGTGTTTGTCTCCTACGCTTTGAAGGGAAATTTCCTCTATGGCATGTCGAACAGCGCCGGGCCTTGCAGTCCTGATTGCCTGCTTTGTGGCAGCGTTCGCTGTGTGTCCCTCCGCGGCACGCGCCGATCAATCAACGAAGCAAATCCTGATACTGGTGGAGGGAACCTCCAGCCTCAAGAATCCCGCGATCGGCGATGGACGGCAGCTGGCGGCACTGCTGGGGCACTTCAATACAAATACCACCATCCTCGGCGTCAACGAATACTCACCGCGGAGCGTCAATCTGTACGACTATGTGTTCTACATCGGGTTCCATCCGAAGAACACCCCCCCCGCCCGGTTCGTCAATGATGTGCTGACGATGAAGAAACCGCTCATCTGGCTCAACACGGGGTTCCGGGAATTTTCCCTGAGAACCGAAGTCAAACAACAGTTCGGATTTGTCGTTTCACGGCTTGACACTGTAAGCGAGTTTGTGGCCGTCAGGGCAGGTGATCGGATGTTCACCAAAGGGGAGCCGAATCTGAACATCGTGGAGATTGCCAATCACAAAAAAGTGAGTGTGGAAGCCACCGCACTCTCCTTGAAAACAAGACGAGAAGCGCCATACATCGTCCGAGCAGGAAACCTGTTGTACTTCGCAGATTCTCCGTTTGCCTCAGCAACGGAAACCGACCGGTATCTCCTGTTCTCCGACATGTTGCATGACATTCTGCGGGAACAACACGAGGAGTCGCACACAGCGCTGATCCGAATTGAGGATATCAATCCCCTGGATGATCCCGACAGACTCAGGAACATTGCCGATATTCTGTCGGCAAGAGACATTCCCTTCCTCGTGGGGGTGAGCCCATTCTACGTCAATCCAGGCGAAGGAGTCCGTGTCAGTCTTTCGGAAAAGCCTGAGCTTGTGGATGCGCTCCGCTACATGGTGCAGAACGGAGGCACCATCGTGATGCACGGGGTGACGCACCAGTATAAGGGGATCACAGGGTCGGATTACGAATTCTGGGACGAGAGTATCAACGGTCCCATCAAGGATGAGACTGTTGAAGGAATTACCCGGAAACTGGACATGGGAATCCAGGAATTCATGAGAAACGGGCTTTATCCGCTGGCCTGGGAGACTCCCCACTACACGGCTTCCTTCAGGTTGTACAGGACGATCGCCGGATACTTCAGCACGGCGATTGAGCAACGTCTGTCCATTGAGGATTTCGACTACAGCCAGTACTTCCCCTATGTGATTCAGAGAGACCTGTTCGGACAGCGGGTGTATCCCGAAAACCTCGGATATGTGCCCCTCGATCCTGACAAGAGCATAAGCCGGGGTTACGTCCAACGCATCATCGATGGTGCCCGGGCGAACCTGGTCGTCCGTGACGGGTTTGCATCCTGTTTCTTCCATGAGTTTGTTGACCCCGACCTTCTGGAAGAACTTGTGGACAGCGTCCGTTCGCTGGGCTACACATACATGGATCTGCGCGAGCAAACCAACTGGGTTCACACACGGGATCGTGTTATCCTTTCCGGAAGCCAGGACTATACGGTCACCCTGGAGGATCAATACCTTGCTGAGTCCTATTTCGACCGGAACGGTGACGTGGCAAGCAGCAGTATCTCCGATAAGCGCGTGTCGGGGCAGATCTCCAGAAGCGTGCAACTCGAACCGGGGCAGTTCTACCGTGCGGAGCCCGTCGAGTTCCGTGAGCGTAAAGAGACCTTCGCCGAGAACGTCGTCCAGGGTGCGGAACGTCTCTACAAGAAAGTCTTCTCGCCGGAAGAATCGTGGAACGAGGCACGTGTGGCCATCCTCTGGAACCACTTTGCCCGGGGCGCAGCCTTCAACGACCAGGCATCGCTTGCCTCGGTGTGGCGGAGCATCAATGTCCCGGTGGATACTCTGTTCATCGGCGAGAGGCCGAACCTGGCGAGCTATAATCTCCTCTTTGTCCCCTATTGTGTGGTCGATTCGCTCACCCAGGCGGATTTTGACATCATCACCAAATTCGTCGAGGATGGTGGCAACCTTGTCACTGATTTTCAGAATGATCTGCTGGAGAATTTCGGGATCCGGCTCAGTCAAGCTCGCCTGAAGGTTCTGCGCGCACGCGACCGGTTCTTCCCCGACGAACGGATACGATGGCGCACGGCCGAACTGGTGTACAAGTTCGATACCGACAATGTGGACGAGATCTTCTGTGTAGACGAAAACACGGAGGCCCCCTTGGTGATCGGGAAACCGTGGGGAAAGGGGAAGGTGATCTATGTTGCCACACGGTTCGATCCGTACTCCCAGCACGGATATAGCCTGTATCCTTTTCTTCTGGAATACATCCGCCAGTACTGTCGACTCGGACCCATCATCAGGCGGGACCAGCTGGAAACATATTTCGATCCGGGCTTCCGCCGGAATATCAGCTCCGAGCAGCTCGTCAAACAGTGGGTCAAACAGGGAATCCGTGTGGTCCACGTTGCGGGCTGGCACCAGTATCCGAAATACACATACGATTATGAACGCCTGATCAGGCTGGCGCACGGGAACGGCATCCTCGTGTATGCATGGATTGAACCGCCTCAGGTGAGCCAGAAGTTCTACCTCGACCATCCCGAGTGGCGTGAGAAGAATCTCAAGGGCGACGATGTCCGCCCGTCGTGGCGCTATCCGATGGCGATAACGGATGATGAGTGTCTGCGCGCCATGGTTGCAGAATACCGCGCTCTACTGGAGCGGTATGACTGGGACGGTGTGAATCTGGCGGAGCTGTACTTTGAAGCGGCGAAAGGCTTCCGCGATCCACAGTATTACACACCGATGCATCCGTCGGCGCAGCGCGATGTGAAACGACGCTACGGTTTCAATCTTCTTGACCTCTTCAATCCGGAGTCGGAATACTACTGGAAGAGCAATCCGGCTGCTGCTGCGGCGGTGACCGAGTACCGCGTGCAAATGTTGACCCGGGTCTATGAACAGGTCTTCGCCATGCTGGAAGAGGTTGCCAGAGGGAAGAACGGCATCCAAATCATAGTAACGGCGATGGACAGCTTCGGATCGCCTGAACTCCGGGAGTACATCGGGGTGGATGTGCAACAGATCCTGGCGCTCCAACGAAAGCACGGATTTCTCCTTCAGGTCGAAGACCCCGAACTTCTGTGGTCGACAGACCCACAGCGTTATGTGGCGATCGGAAAACGCTACACGGAGCTGGTCGGTGACCGTGCGCGCATCCTACTGGATCTGAACATCCTGAACTTCCGGAAGCCGGAAAGTGTCACCCCATTTCCCACCCTGATTCAGACAGGCACGGAGTGTTTCCTGCTCGTCCAGGCCGCATCGCTGGGAGCACCCCGACTGACGATCTACTCGGAATCCAGCGTGAATCCCCAGGATATGATGTACTTGCCGTACGCCCTTGCGAGCGAAGTCCGCTACCAGCGGACGGAGAACGGCTACCGGGTCTCGTCACCCTATTCCTTTACCCTGAGAATGCCCCCCGACATCAAGGAAATTCGCGTGGATGGAGCGCCGCAGTCGCCGGCACGAGAGAATCTCTATCTGATCCCCGCCGGGGAGCACGCAATTGCCGTGAACGCTGATGCGGCAACGGCGTTTTCCACCCATGCGCTGGAAACGCGGATCCTCTCTCTGACGGGAAGTATCAGGACGATCACGTATGGCATGAGGAATGCGAATTTCACCTACGAGTCGTCCACCAGGACCCTGGTTGCACTGAACCGGGAACCGACGTCGGTGATTGTGGATGGGGCGGAGTATCCTTTCACCTTCATGAAAGGGAACGACTGCTATTCGGTCTTCCTCCCGCCGGGGACTCATACGGTGGAACTTGTGGCCGGCAATCCTTTTTCGTACGGGATCAACGTTACGAGCTTCTGGTCCACTACGGCCATAGCGATCTTTGGGACACTTGCAGTTCTTTCCCTGTTCCTGATGTATCTCGGCTTGAAAGTCGTCCGACGTCGGGTAATTGTCATGGAAGGTGATGTATGACCATCCTCGAAGTCGACCTCAGCTTTCTGTTCGTCGTTGCGGTGATCCTTATCTGGTTCATGATTGCCTACCAGTTCGTGCTGACGGTATTCGGCTACGTGAACTATATCCGATCGATGCGCGAGAAACGTCGTGTGGACGGTATGGAGTTTGACTATCCATCGTGCGCCATCCTGATTCCTGCGCACAACGAAGAGAAAGTCATCGGGAAAACGCTTGAGGCAATGCTGGCTCTCCGGTATCCCGCTGGTCGGCTCAGGGTGATTGTTGTCAACGACGGTTCAACGGACCGGACACAGGACATCATCAAGGATGTAGCATCCCGGGATGACCGTGTGGAGCTGTTCGACGTCCCGAGAGGGGAGGGCGGAAAGGGAAAATCGCGGGCCCTGAATCTCGCCCTGCAACGCGTCCATGCCGACATCGTTGCCATTTACGATGCCGACAACACACCCGACAGGGATGCGCTTCGTTACCTCGTTGCGCAGTTGTTGACGGACAATAGCCTCGGTGCGGTCCTCGGAAAATTCCGGACAGTCAACAAGAACATCAATCTCCTGACACGTTTCATCAATATCGAAACACTCAGTTTCCAATCGGTGCTGCAGGCGGGTCGGTGGCAGATGCACAATATCGCAACGCTCCCCGGGACCAATTTTGTCATGTGGACGTGGCTCATACGCGAGCTCGGTGGCTGGGACGAAGAGGCACTCACGGAGGATTCCGAACTAAGTATTCGGATCTACCAGCATGGGTACAAGATCAAGTTCATTCCCTACGCGATCACGTATGAGCAGGAGCCCCAGGAATGGAAAGTCTGGATCCGACAGAGAATGCGGTGGGTGCGCGGCAACAACTACGTCCTCGGCAAGTTCTTCAAAGTGATTCCGACATTCAAGAGCAAGCGGCTGGCCTTTGATGTCCTGTACACCCTCCTGCTCTATTATGTGTTCTTTGTCGCCATCCTCGTGTCCGATCTGCTCTTCATCCTGAGCGTCACGAATCTGGTGAGTATAGCGCTTCCGGGCCCGTACACGTTTGTGTGGATCATGGCGATTGTACTGTTTATCGCTGAGATTGTGCTTGCTGTCTCGTACGACCGCGAAGACAGTATCCGGAACACCTGGCTGATCATCCTGATGTATTTCACCTACTGCCAGTTCTGGATCTATATTGTGGTGAAGGCAATGTATGTTGAGTATGTCAAGAAGGAAAAACGCGTGTGGGCAAAAACCGAAAGGTTCAATGTGCCGGTCCCGACCAACCAGCAATGAAATCACACCTCTTCTCCGGTCTGTCTTTTCTTACACTCCTCCTGTTCGCTCATCCCGCGGTTGGCCAGTTTTCCGGATTTGTGTCCGGGTCATACGGCTATAACTCAAACCCGCTCTACAACTACGCTGCGGCTCCGGACCGCCTCACAGAAGGATATATTCAGCTGTCGTACACTGATGAAGCTCCTTTCTCCCGGCTGTCGGTCGGATATGTGGGTGGCCTGATGCTGTTTGACTCGAATGCTGATCGGTCCTACTATGAACACCGTCTCACGGGGTCATTCACCGATCGCTTGACGAACCGGTTGGTGAATCACGCGGTGGAGGATCCGGGAGATGCAGACTCCACATCCTCCTATCTCGATGCGGGATTGACCGTGGGTATGCGGCATGACAAGGCGACCTACAATGAGTATAATAATGTTGGAGTCGACGTGTACGGCTCATACCGGCTCCGCACGGGCGGGACGACCTATGCCCGGCTTGTCGGTGACGTCGGGTATCGGGGCTACCCGAATGTTCAAGATCTCTCCAATGTTAGCGGGACCCTTACGACTTATCTTGGAATGAGGAGCCGGCCGACACTTGATGCCGGACTTCTTCTCTTTGCGGGTGTGAAGCACTTTGCGAATGCGACGTACGACACGACCGTTTTTGCTGGCAGCAGCGGGAATGGAAAAGGGAAGGGACAAGGGCAGGGACAGGGTGCATCGAAAAAGCAAGCGACGCTTGTCAATGCAACGACGACAACCACATACCAGCTGGCGCTCGGGCTCTTTGTTGACAAGACATGGGACACGCGCGGTTTTTCCGCCAATTTCATCTATCGCTACAATCCCTCAACAGGATCCCGCTATGTCGCGCAGTACCCGCGTTCGACCATCCTGACGGAAGATATTTACAACGACTACTTTGACTACCAGGGGCCAGGGGCAAAGCTCGTCTTCCGCCAGAGGCTTCCCCTGGAGATTCAGGCGACTTTTTCCGCTGAGGGTGAGGTCAAGAAATTCAACGGTCCGGCGCTGGACTTGGCGGGAAATGAAACAGCATCCACTCGGGATGACCTTCGCGGCATGATTGATCTCTTACTCTCGAAGGATGTTCCCTTGTCGGATGCCGTGAGCCTCACTGCGGGCATGAGTGCCGGGACTCTTCGGAATCAGTCCAACGACGCATACCATGACTACTCAGGCTTCCAGGTGTCCCTGAGCCTCGGGCTCGGTTTCTGAGGAGGCGCCCCTAGACTGCTGCAATGACGCGTTCGAGCTTTCGCTTCACCTCGTCGGCGACGGGCCGGATGGCAGGCTTCTCAAGAATCACAGACATCACCATCGGGTCGAATGCCGACACGACAGTTCCGCGTGAGGATTCGTACACAATCACATTACACGGGAGCAACAGTCCGATTTCTTCCTCAGCCTGCAGAGCCTGGTAGGCAAACGGGGGGTTGCATGCACCGAGGATGATGTACTTCTTGAATTCGACCCCCAGCTTCTTCTTCATGGTCTCCCTGACGTCAATCGTCGTCAACACGCCGAACCCTTCCTTCTTCAACTCCTCCGTAACGCGCTCGACTGCCTGCTCATACGAGAGAGAAACGGCTTTTGAGAATCCATACTTCATGACAGTATCCTCCAGTGCTGATGGCTGCCGCTATCCTGCGGTCTCACATCGGCCCCATCGTGACACCGATGATCGCGCCGTACAGAATGCTCAGCCAACGATTGTTGGTGATCGGGCAGACCCCGGTCTTGCAGCCAACGAACTTGTAGACGAGGAACCCTCCGAAACCCCCAAGGACTGCCGGGAGCCCGTATGATGTGATATTACTTAGCGTTTGATGTGTGAAAAATTCCATTCTGCGATGCCACCTTTCATGTCTGCAACCGTGTATCCCAGTCTCTTCAACTTGAGTGCGGCGGTGATGCTTCGGCTGCCGGTCTGACAGCAGCAGATGATTTCCTGGTGTTTGTATTTCTCGAGTTCCCCGGTGCGGCGCAGGAGCGATTGGAGAGGAATGTGGATTGAACCTTTAATGTGCTGTTGCTGGTATTCCTTGTCGGTCCGCACATCGAGCAGTACGACCTGCCGTGATTCCTTGAGTTTCTCCGCCACCTCTGCCGGTGCATAGTGTTGAATGGACCTGGCCCGGAGGGTCTTCCAGAGATAGAACGCGATCACGACGGTGCCGAAGGCGTAGAGGAACACTTGCTGTGTGGTCATGGTTGGTTCTCTTTCTCAGTGGCCCGGTGTTCGGCGTTCCAGCGGGCGATGCCCCCGACCATGTTGTATGCGGTAAACCCCCGCCCGTTCAGAATGCCGGCGGCCCGGCCACTCCGGTTGCCGGTCCGGCAATAGACGATGATTGTCCGGTGACGGTACACTTCCAGATCCCCGATCCGCTGTTCGAGATCCTGGATGGGGACCAGCAGCGCACCTTTGAGATGGCCGGTGTCACTGCCCCACTCCTGCGGTGTCCGGACGTCGAGAAGGACTACTGTTGAATCAGAAACCCTCAGGCTCTCCACCTCACCCGGGGTCATCGTCCTTTCTGACTCCTGGATACGGAGTGCTATGACCCAGCCCATGACACCCAGGAAGATCGTGCCGATGGCGACGGTGATGATCGTCTTCGTTTTCATGACGGCCGAATGATTCGGTAGTAATGTGAGGGATTTAGCGTCCCGCCGTCTGTGATGCGGAAGCCGCCCACTTCAGCGTCAAGATCCTCCTGAGCCAATCGCTCATGCTCGGGCGGTCCCTGGGCTTCAGGCTGCTTTTTCCATTCGATGATAATGATGCGTCCGGCTGCGTTCAGCAGCCGGCGAAGTTCGTGAAGGAACCGAGTCCGGTCCGGGATTTCGTGCAGGACAAACGCAGCGACGACAACGTCAGCCACTCCGTCTGGAAGTGAGATGGAGTACTCCCGCGAAAGAACCGTGAGAAGGTTCTCAGGCTGTCCCAGAGACCTTAGCTTCGTAAGCATGTCGGCAGACATGTCGGCGGCAATCACTCTTCCATGAACCCCGACAAGCGATGAGGCGGCGCGCGAGAAGAAACCAGTCCCTGCTCCAACGTCAACGACTGTCATGCCTTCCGTGACGCCGAACCGACGGAGTGTTTCCGCGGGTGAGATCAAGGCGTACCGCTCGGGCATTTCCAGCCGGACAGCATTGTCAGGATTGAATCTGTGCATGAAGCATTATCCTCTCTTCCGTCCGCCTTGAACACCTCCGGTCACTCGTTGACCGCTCTGGATCCATGCGGAGGTGCCGCCATCAAGGTTACAGATGTTCCCGTAGCCTTTTGCCGCCAGGTACCGCGCGACGTCGGACGAGCGGTTTCCGCTCTGACAAATGACCACGATGGTCGTACCGCCCTCGGAGGGGATCTCATGGAGTCTCTCGGCGACTTCCCTCATCGGGATGTTGCGGACGCCGGGGATGGCGCCGAAGGCGGTCAGTTCGAAGGCCTCCCGGACGTCGAGGAGGTGCAACGGCGTGCCGCGTTCCATCATGGACGCCAGTGTAACGGCTGAAATGTTCCGGACCGATGGCTGAACGAGGTCACCGTACGTCTCATGCTGCATGCTATTTCGTGCCCATCCTGGTGGTTTCTATCCTGTACGAATGGGTGAGCCTGACGGAGGCTTTCAGCATGGCGGACACCGGGCAATACTTGGTGGTGGAGAGTTCGATTGCGCGCTCGACATCCTCCTTCTTCACATCAACCCCGTAGATAACATATTCAAGATGGATGTCGGTGAATACCTGTGGATGTTCGTCCTGTGTGGTAGCGGTGAGGTTAATATCAAAGCCGCTCACCGGCGCACGTTTCTTGTTCAGGATGGAAACAACATCGCTCCCCGTACACCCACCGAGTGCCAGGAGGAGGAGTTCTTTCGGGCGGGAGCCGGCGTTGCCGCCTCCGAGCTCTTCGGGTCCGTCCATCATCACCCAGTGGTTGGAATCCGCCTTGCCTGCGAACGTCATTCCCGTTAAATTCTTTACTATTGCTTTTCGCGTTGCCATGGTTGTCTGCTCTGGTGAGAGTTATCCTGTGCGCTGGTTGGCCTTCAGTCCTTATATGATGCATGCCAACCCCAAAAAGGTGCAGAATCCGCCCTTCCCCGGCGCCGAATTTCTCCCCTGGAGTCCCTAGTATCCTTCCCCCTCCGCCGGCAGCTTGACCTTCCCCTTGAAGGAGCGCACCAGGAACACCAGATACCCGATTGCAAGGACGATACCAAGTGTCCACCAGATGATTCCGACGCTCAAACCATAGGCGTGTGTAAGCGTATTGTAGACGGTGAGGCTGTATGCCGGGTTGGCGGAGGCGGGAAGGACGATGGGAAAGAGACCGAACGCCGTGGTCGCCAGCATCCCCGCGATAAACGCGGCCGATGACACAAAGGCCTTGGTGTCGTCTTTCCGCTTGTTGAAGATGAACATCCCGACGATCCCGGCAATACCGGCAAGCGGGAATATCGCGCCCCAGGCGTACGCGGCAAAATTGTCCCACAGGGCGGGTCTGATCGTAGAGGTCGCAATCAACGCAGCGGCGGATGTCAGCGTCAGGCCCCACCAGGCCCATCCTGCGATGGTGCGTGCGCGCTGCTGGAGCATTCCTTCCGTCTTGATCGCAATGAAGTTGGCGCCGTGCGTGGTGAGTGTGAAGAAGCTGACGAGTCCCATGGTGACCGTGAACCAATCCAGGATTCCTGCATCAGGTTGCGGGGTGAATGATGTCCAAAGCGGCGCGAAGAAATATCCGTCGGCTTGCAAGGGTACACCCCGGACGACATTCCCCAGCGCAGCGCCGAAAACAATTGAGAGCAGGATGCTCCCGATGCTGAACACGCTATCCCAGAATGCTGCCCAGAGTGGATGATGCACCTGGTGCCGGAATTCAATTCCCAATGCACGGAGAATCAATAACCAGAGGACGATCATGAGCGGGAGATAGAATCCGCTGAAACTCGATGCGTACAGGAGGGGAAATGCAAGGTAGAGCGTGCCGCCGCCGGCGAGCAGCCAGACTTCGTTGCCGTCCCAGACGGGGCCGACTGCGTTAAGGATTGTCCGTCGCTCCTCGTCGGTCCTGGCGGCAATGAGGTGGATGATCCCTGCACCGAGGTCAAAGCCGTCAAGGATCGCGTACATGGTGATCATGAACGCAACAATGCAGAACCAGAGAAATTCCATCGTGTCCTCCGTTATCGGTTGGCGGCAACGTATGATCCGTGGACAGGACCCTGGTTGAGGATCCTGATGACGAGGAACAGGAATAGCACACCGATCACGAAGTACAATCCGAGAAATCCGAGCAGCGTGAAGAGTCCATTGCCCGCGGACACCATCGTGGAACTTCCGTGGGCGGTTCGGAGGAGTTCATACACGAGCCACGGTTGACGGCCAAGTTCGGCTGTCAACCATCCTGCTGTATTGGCGATAAAGGGGAAGGGGAAGCTCAGCATAAGGACCCAGAGAAACGGACGCGCCGTGTAGAGTTTTTTCCGCCAGAGAAGGTACGCCCCCAGGAGCATGATCGAGACAAAGAGCGACCCGAGACCCACCATGATGTGATAGCTATAATAGAGCAATGGGACATTGTCCGGCCAATTCTCCCGTGGAACGGTGTCGAGTCCTCTGACCCGGGCATTCCACCGATTGTACGTGAGGAAGCTGAGGAGCTTCGGGACGTGAATCGGGTTGTCCAGACGGAGCTTGTCCATGTCCGGTTGTCCGATGATGACGAGCGGCGCGCCTTCTTTGGTCTCGAACAGTCCTTCCATGGCAGCAAGTGTCGGAGGTTGATACAGGGCGACATTCTTTCCCTGCCCGTCACCTGTCGGGAAAATCACGAACACCGACGCAATGATGCCGGTAACGATGCCGGTACGCATGAAGAGCCGGCCGTAGTCAGTGTGTTTCTGCGCCAGCGCGTAGTAGGCGCCGACCGATGCCACCACGAAGGAGCCCGTGACCACTGCCCCTGCCATAGTATGCAAGTACTGCCACCCGATCCAGGAGTTCAGAAGAAGGTCCCAGTAGCTGGTGAGGTATACGGAGCCGTCGGCCGCCATGGCATAACCCACCGGGTGTTGCATCCAGGCATTGGTGGCGACGATGAAGTACGCCGAGAGCCAGGATCCCAGGAAGACGAGCAGCCCCGCAATGAAATGGCCCACCTGACCGAGACGCTTCTCACCGAACAAGAAGAGACCGAGGAAGCTTGATTCCAGGAAAAACGCGAACATGCCTTCCATGGCAAGTGTCTGACCGATCACGCCGCCGGCGAACGTTGAAAAGCGCGCCCAGCTCGTGCCAAACTGGAATTCCAGCGGAATGCCGGTGACGACTCCGACAGCAAAGTTGAGCCCGAAGATTCTCGCCCAGAATCGGGCGCTGGAGTTCAATACCTCATCCTTCCTCGTTATCGCCATGCCTTTGAAGACGACGATCAGCAGCGCAAGGCCCATCGTTAGCTGGGGGAAGATGTAGTGATAGGTCGCCGTGAAAGCGAAATGAAGACGGTGGATCAAAAGGGCATCATCCATAGATATTCAACCTTTCGCGCAAGGTGGAACTATTCGGCAAGAGTAGTAGTATAGGAAAAGGAGCGGAGAGAGTAAATATGGTTCACTGGAGAAGTGCCCGCAGGGCAGCAAATGCCGTCTCAAGGTCGACATCGAAATGCCGAGAATGTCATCGGCCTCGCCGAGGCTGTACAAGGGTTTGTGTGAAGGCAATGAATGAGGGTGAGACGGGATGGCCGGCATGCGGAAACCAGAGTCTACATTCATGGTTAGCAGATTTCATGCCAGTAACAATACGGGAAAACAGGAGGTTTTGTGGCAATGGCCACAAGGGACGTTCGCGTGGAAATACATTCCAAAGGGCTGAATTCGGAAACTTGAAGAAGAACACAATGTTCATTACCTATGGGTAACGGACGCTTTTGCACACATGACGGCAGATCTTAAAATCCGACCCGATCATCACGACGCAAAGATCGGTCTGGGGATCATCGTCGGCATTCCGCTGGGAATCAAGATTGGCGTCCTGATCGAAAACGCCGGTGCCGGGATGGCCCTCGGCATTGCCAGCGGGATCACGCTTGAGTTGATGATTGAATTCCTCCTTCGCCGCTGGAAAATGCACGGCGGCAGATAGTACTGCGGGGACGCCTGAACCTCCGGACCGGGATGAGAGAAAAGTTGAAGCCCCAGTCGTTTCAGCCGGGGCTTCAGTACGCGATGTTGGCGTATGATTACTTGCTCTTGTCCGGATACGGTGGCGGCGGTGCAATGTTCACGGGATGTTTCTTCAGCTCTTCCTTGATCACCTCGATTGCCTTGTCGAGTTGCTCATCCGTTCCCATGTATTCCTTCGCCGGATCATTGTCCACAACGATGTCCGGCTCAACCCCGGTTCCCTCCATGATCCATTCTTTCCCTTCAACGTCGTAACGCGAGAACTCAGGCCGATTGAGGAATCCCCCGTCCAGGAATGGCAACGATCCGCGGATACCCACAACGCCGCCCCACGATCGTTTGCCGATCAGCAGACCGATCTTGTACTTCTTGAATCGGTAGGCAACGATGTCCCCGTCCGATGCGGAGAACTCATCCAGCAGCATCACCTTGGGCCCCATGATGGTCCCACCGGGATCAGGACCGGGAGTTGCATTCCGGGCAATGTCGATCATGGCAACCTCGCGGCGGAGCCGCTCGATAATCTGTGGTGAAACGTTTCCTCCTCCGTTCCCACGCACATCCACAATCAGCCCGTCCTTCCGGATCTGCGGATAGTAATGCTTGGCGAACTCGTTCAGGCCGGGCACGCCCATGTCGGGAATATGGATATAACCGACACGACCGTCAGTCGCCGCAGCAACCTTCTCCAGATTCTTCTGGACCCAGTCATAATAGTACAGCTGCCTCTCGTCTCCGGTCGGCACCACGACGGCGGTGTGGCTGCCGGCCTCTTTCGGTTTGTCATTGAGCGTAAGCGTCACCTGTTTTCCCGCGGTGTTCACCAGTGCTTCAAAGAGGTCCTTCATTTCGCCGGTCCGCTTCCCGTTTACAGCGATGATATATTCTCCCTCCTTTGCGTCCACGCCGATCTCTGTGAGCGGCGAGCGCAGATCGCGGTCCCAGTTCTGGCCTTTCAGGATTTCCTTGATTTTGAAGTATCCTGAAGAGGGATCCCGTTCGATCTTCGCACCCAGGAGTCCGACGGCGATCCTCTCGGCCCTCGGCATATCGCCACCGCCGACATAGGTATGGCCGATATTGAGCTCACCGATCATCTCGCCGATGATGTATGTCAGATCGGCCCGGTGATTCACATAGGGGAGGAGTGCTGCATATCGCTTCTTCATTGCGGCCCAGTCGACGTGATGCAGGTTTGGGTCGAAGAGGAAATCGCGCATCTGTCGCCAGCTCTCTGCAAAGATCTGGTTCCACTCGGCGCGGCGGTCAAGGGTCACCTTCATGTCGCTCAGGTTCAGCCGGTCTTTGACCTCGATCCTCGACGTTGGCAGATCGATGATGGCGTAACTTCCGTCGATGCCGACGAGCATCTTCTTTTTGTCTGCGGAGATTTCGAATCCATTGACATCTCCCAGTTCCGTTTCCTTCAACTGGGAAAGGTCGTACACGAAGAGCTTGGCTTTCTCATCCTTGCTGCTGTTGCGGATGTAGTACAGTTTGCCGCCGACAGATTGCAGGTTCCGGTAGTTTGCCGGTGTGACGGGGAGAACTGCGATGCGCTGCTGGATTCCGTCGGCGTCGACGCGGACTGCAACGTTGTCCTCCTTCTTGCCTTCTGCCGGCTTCTCCTTTTCCCCCTTCTCTTCGTCCTTCTTGATTGTGACTTCGTCGCTCTTCGGTTTGAATGGCGATTCGGTGTCTTTCGCAAGCGTCACGAGATAGATCTTTGCCATATCGAGATAGACATGGTTCCATTCGGTCTGGCCGTAGACCGGCTGAAAGCTGCGGTCTGATACAAAAAACAAGTACTTGCCGTCGGAACTGAACGCAGGCTCAAACGAGGAGAACCACCCGTCGGTGACCTCGATCGTCTTTTGGGTGTCCACCGAGTAGAGTTGAATGGTGGTCATGCGCAGGTCTTCGGGTTGTGCGTACGCAATCCATTTGCTGTCGGGTGACCAGGCGAAATCGGTGATCTCCCACGCCGTTGCCTGATGGACGAGGGTCACCGCCTGCGATGAGACATCCACATACTGCAGGCGCTGTTTTCTGTCATTCCAGAGGATTCTCTTGCTGTCGGGTGACCAAGCAATCGCGTACTTGTACGTGTCGCCGCCTTTCGTGATCTGCATGGCCGGCGCGCTGCCGTCCTGGGGGAGGACATAGATCTCATCTTCTCCTGATGCATCGGAAATGTACCCGATCCACTTCCCGTCGGGAGACCATTTCGATGCGCGCTCATGAACGCCCGATGTTGCGGTCAGATTCCGCGTGTTGCCGTATTTCGCCGGCACGGTGAACACATCGCCCCGCGCGCCGAAGAGTGCACGGTTGCCGTCGGGCGAGATTTCGAAGTTGGTCACTTCCTTGCTGACATCCTTCAGGCCGCCGCGGCCGATGGCGAAATCCTCATGGATCACGATCGGGACGCGTTCCGCCCGATCAGTGGTGAGGTCAAGGCGATAGATGTACCCGCCGTTCTCAAAAACGATGGCCTTGTCGCCGACTGACGGAAATTTCACATCATACTCGGTGAACGCGGTGAGCTTCCGCGTCTGGTGAGTTGTCAGATCATAGGCGTACAGGTTCATCTTCTTCAATGAATCCCTGTCGGACGCGAAGTAGATGGTGTTCCCACTCCACATGGGAATGATGTCCTGCGCCGGGTTGGAGGTGATATTGGTGGTCGTCTTGGTGTCGAAATCGTGGATCCAAACTTCGTCTGCCTGGCCGCCGCGGTATCGTTTCCATGTGCGGAATTCCCGGAAGACTCTGTTGTACGCCATCTTCTTGCCATCCGGGGAGAACGAACAGAACCCACCGCGCGGAAGAGGGAGCTGGTCGGAGGGGCCGCCGTCACGCGGGACAGCGAAAAGTTGTCCTTTGAAGTCGTTCGCCTCGTGCTGACGGGAGCGGTACACGATCGTGGCATTGTCTCTCCATGCCATCACAATGTTGTTGGGACCCATCCGGTCCGAAACGTCGTCGCGGCCAAGCGTGGCGGTGTACGTCAAGCGCTGCGGCACGCCGCCCTCAGCCGGCATCTGGTACACTTCGGTGTTGCCATCGTACTGACCGGTAAACGCGATCACCTTGCCGTCCGGGGAGAACCGGGGGAACATCTCGTACCCCGTATCGTTGGTCAGCTTGCGGGCGACACCCCCGGTCGACGAAACTGTATAGAGATCACCGGCATAGGAGAAGACGATCTGGTTCCCATGGATCGCCGGGAATCGCAGCAGGCGCGTCTCCTCCTGTGCCACAGCGTGAATGGAAAGCAGAAACAGCATTGCGATGGTGATGGATGAAACAACCGATCTCATCTCTCCTCCCGTTTGTTCTGGATATGCTGGTCTCGAAGTGTTCACTGAAGGGAACAAGATATCCGTTCATATACGTTTTTCTGCGGAAAATGTTTCAAGCACCGGCGGGTAGTATGGTTCCGGAGCGACAATTCCCTTCTCCCAATACGAAGGATCACCATCGATTGCAGTGACGTTCCGACCATTGATTCCCTTCCGGACTCAGGGATTGATCTGGATGTCGCCGTAGGTTGAGGCAACAATGGTGGGACGGACGATGGTAAAGTAGAGTCTGTAGGGGCCCGGTAACAAATTGCGAATGAATGGTGTGATTCTATGCTCGCCCGAATTGACGGATTGTTGAATGATCACATCGACCACGTGTTCGGGAGTATCGTTCAATGTCACGATGACCGAATCGCGCTGCGTCAGGACAAAGATGAATTCGAAACTTCCATCGCGCGTGCAGGGATTTGGATGAACGGGGTGTACCTGGGCGTTTACACCCTGGGGTGGCTTCCAGTCGTCGGGATCATTCTGCACAACCGTGCCATCGGCGGAGGTTGCAGTAATGCCGGAGAACGGCGGTGCCGATGGTTCCGAGACGACGATGCCTTGACGACACCCGGCGAGGATGAAGCACGCCGCAACCACGGTTCGTTGTGCTGCGCCCAGGCATCGCATCCCCTGTCTGCTCATCCCGCCACCTGCCGGCCCTCTCGGGTGGCGGGTCTTCCGGCAGCCGGAATGCTCCGTCCCGCATGTGCCGGATCCGGTTGATTTGTCCGATATGGTGTTGCTCGCTGCATCCCGTGAGTGTGAGGAGAGGAATGTGCCTGATCTGCTGGAGGCCGATCACCAGCTTCTGCAGCCGTGTCTTCAAGCCGTTACGGAAGTCTCACTCGCCCAGGTACTTTGCCAGTGTCTTCTCGAGCTGCTCGCCACGGAGATCCATGGTCATGGCAACAATCTTGCCGCTGGGATCGATCAAGACCGGCTTCGGGATGCCCTCCACCTCATAGACCTTCGATGTCGGGTTGGCAAAGCCTTTCTCGACAAAAACGTGGTTCCACGGCATTTTCCATTGGCCCTCCCGGAACTTCACGACATCCTGTGGCGAACGGTCAAACGAGAGGCTCAGCACGGCGAAGTTCTTTCCCTTGAAACGTTCATATGCTTTGTGGAGGGTTGGCAGTTCCCGTATGCAGGGACCGCACCACACAGCCCAGAAATCGAGCAGGAGATACTTTCCTTTGAACGACTCATTTGTGAATGTCACAGCTGAATCGTCCAGGGAGACAAACGAGAACGGAGGGGCATCGGCGCCGACGAAAATCGTAATGTCAGACGAGTAACGTTCTTTCGCCATCCGCGCATACCGGGTTCCACCGCATTCGGTCATGAGTCGATCGTAGTACAGCGTGATCTCATTGCGCTTTCCGACATACCGTGCCCAGCCAAGTTTGTTGAACAACAAGGAGCCCATGAGGTTCTTGTCGGGGTTCTCCTTCATGAGACGTTCGGTATATGCGCTTCCGCCTGTAGTGTCGAAGTCGAGCTGGCTCACGGTATTCAGATGGTAGACCCAGAGTGGGGAGGACGGGGGAATCTCGCGGAGGGCGCGCTGCCGGAGCGAGGAATCAGGTGCCGTACCACCCAAGCTGAGGAGGTCGAGGCACTCCATCCAGAGTTCCTGTTGAATCAACGAGTCCTTCTCATGATGAAGGGATGTTTGGAGTTGTGTGAGCGCCGGTGTCCAGTCGAAGGAAAAATCCTTCATATCCTTCCCGGCCTGCCGGTGGTCCATCATAGCCTTGGTGAACTGTTCCTGGCGCTTTTCCTGCGCACGGTGGATTTCCAGAAGGCGGGCGGCGAAGGAAGAGGGGTTGGCAAAGGTGACTTTCGATTCCGATGAACCACGGAGAAGCTTTGCCGGATCGAAGGTGATGGTGACCTTCCCGTCCCTGGGTGTCAGAACCGATCGATAATCACCGCCGCCATCGTACTCATAGGTCTCAGAATCAGTGCCGTTGATGGTTCGGCCGGATTGTTCAACGTTGTTGAGCTGATAAGCGAATTTCGCCTTGTCTGTCTCAACCCTTGCCGTGTAGAGACCGTTCGGTTGTCTCGCGGGTTCCACGCTCTTGCCTCGTGATGATTCCTCGAAGCCGTACACAAACGCGACGCCGCTTAGATCATCCCGGTAAGAATACGTTCCCAGCGTGACCGTGAGTTTGACGGTTTGCTTCGACCCGGAAACAAGCGGGATGGTGTACGGGAGATGGTTCACGCCGCTGAACTCGACCATCAGCGCTCCCTGGATGGGGATCCGCACGGAGAATGTTCCTTGCCTCCCGACGGGGACCGAGAGGTACGTTGTGTCATTCATGCCACTTTTGATGTGAACGTGGGCCATGGGGATGGGTTTCCCGTTGTCGCCGAGAACGGAACCGGACAGCGTTGTCTGTCCACTGGCATGGACGGCAAAGACAACGATAAGTATTGGTATGACAAAGCGAATCGGCATACATTTCTCCGGCGTAGTTTGCTCATGACTCATGACGCGCTCCTGCAGTGGACCGGCGTCAACTTGATCGGATGGCTAAGGGAATAATATAGAGAAGCCGTTCAGGTGTGTCAATACAAAAGAGCGCACAAGCACAACCGGTGATGCACCAGGCACTTGCGCGGATCCGGAATGTCTGCTTGCAGCGGGGACGCTGCCCCGCGACCTTGGGTTACTGGCCGACGTGCCAGTGCTGGATTTTCCAGCTCCCTCCTTTGGTGCGCGCGAAGATAACGGTGTGAAAGCGACGCACCGATTCTTTCTCACCGGCCGTGCTGAACACAAGGTAGGCTAGCGTGGCATCATCGTTCATTTTTGTAAGAGAGAAGGAGATCGTGCGGTCGCGATCCTCTGCTAACGGTGAGCGTTTCTGTGTACCCCCGAGAACATCGTACATACTTTTGTAGTCATGTCCGGTGATCATGTATGCCTCGGGATCGATGACATCGCGGAGATCCTGTCCCGAAACTCCTGCAATGACCGCCTGCGCGATTTTCTGCAACGTGTATGCAGCTGCGGTCGTTGTGTCGGGACGTTCTCCTTTGTCGTCCTTCAGCGTGTACTTGAACGGAATTGTGACCCAGACGTCGACCGGCTTGTCGTGCATGCGTGCAGGACTGAACTGCCATTGCTTGGCAGCATCGAGCGCCGACTGGTTGAAGATCTCGTTCGTGCTCTTGATGACCGCCACAGCCCTCGGTTTTCCAGCTTTGTCAACCCAGATTTTGACCCAGACGGTGCCATTCAACCCCTGTTTCAGTGCATCCTTGGGGTACACAGGGTTCGTTCGTGTTGTGATTCCCGGAGGGACTTCGGCCTCGAGGAATTCCGGCGGTGGCTGGTCACCTTCCTGTACGGTTGTGTCGGCGGATGTCGAGGCTGGATCTGGGAGTTCCGCTGCGAGTTCTGCATCCCGTGTTCCAAACCGGGCCACCGATCCTCCGGGGCGTTCAGCGACTTGCGCACAGACGACCGTTGTAGCGAGAAGCAGGAATGCTGCGGTAGTAGGCATAGGGTTCACAGTCTGTTCACCTTCCTTAGTGAATAGTTGTCGTTTGCCGAGCGGGATCGCCCTGGATTTCAACTGCCGGCATCTCCATGATGTACACGGTTTCAGGGCGGGCCGTGACTGAGGTTCGATCGCTCCGCAGCGCCAGTGAAAGCGCAAACGCAGCGGTGAGGACGAGCGCCAGGAGTGTCGTCACTGCAGCCGGGAGAGGGATCGCAATGCGTCGTTTCCATAGTTCCTCCAGCCAGACACGGATCGCCGGTCGCTGCGTGGTGGCGCGGTCGGGAATCCGGAGCACACGCCGGTCGAGCGCTCCTGAGACATCTGGCGTGGGGAAAGCGGCAATGACCTGATGAAGCTGCAGTGTGGTCCGAAGAAATGCGCGGCAATCATCGCAGCCGCTCAGATGGGTGAAGAGTACGCCGGCATCGCGGTCGTCTGTTTCACCGTCGATGTATGTACTTATCTGCTGTTGAAACTGCGCGCAGCTCATATTCCTGTCCTTTCGTCAAGCAGTGGCGCAAGTGCGGATGCCAGGGCACGCCGCGCCTTGAAGAGTCGTGACTTCACCGCGCTCTCCGATGAATCTGTGATTGCAGCGATCTCGGCATACGAGAGCCGGTCACTTTCACGGAGCAGAATCACCTCGCGGTACTCCACCTTGAGTGCGTCAAGCGCTTTGCTGATAGAGTCCTGTGTCTGTTGGCCGATAAGAATTGTCAATGGTGTGTCCTCGTCCCACACGTCCTCTCCGTCGACGATAGCAGAATGGCGTTCACGACGCATCACCATCAGGCATTCATTTCGTGCCACGCGAAACAGCCAGGCACGGCACGAAGTGCGATCTTGCAGCGCATCGGACCATCGGAACAACTTCAGGAAAGTTTCGTGGACGGCGTCCTCCGCTCGATGCTGGTCCTTGAGTATGCCCAGGCAGAAACGAAAGAGCGCTACCTTGTAGCGCTGGTATAGGAGCTCGAATGCCCGGGAGTCTCTGGAGCACAGTCGGTCAAGGAGTTCACGGTCGGTAACAGGTTCCACTTCAGCGTCCTCAGCGTGCCGGTACGTGTTACTGTAAAGATGCAAAAGGTCCGTGAAAGTTTCTCTATGGATGAAAACCTTCAAGAAATGGCCGGATTCGCTGGTTCTGGAATGGCACCGGTAGGCTCTGGGCTTTGAAGTTCGTTGCGTACGGGTGTATCTTGTCCCTGAGGAAGGGTCATGAAGAAGGCTGTCATTGCCATTGGGAAGATCCTGCTCCTGGTCGTGGCCATTGCCATTGCGTGGGGGTGGTACGATTACTCCAGAGACTATGCCGAGGACTTCCGTGAACGACGTGGGACACTGTCCCGTGCCGAGCTCGACTCCGTCGGGCGGGATTCGCTCTTTGAGAAATCATGGCTTCGGCTGGAAAACGATCAGAGCCTCCGGGTGGTCTGTGGGATGCTCGTGCCGAGAGCAGATAGACGGCGGGTCCTCGGACAGGAGACCGCTGTACCAGGGCTTCTTCGGGTGGTTTCAGGAAAGCAACGATATCCTGCAGTCATCCTTCTGGGAGGAAAAGCCACCGGGAAATATGCCATCGACTATGTCATGAACATCCGGGATGTCATCATCGTGGCGCCGGACTATCCGTATGAACCGCGAGCGTCATACACGATGACGCAGTTTCTCCGTGATGTCCCTGCTATGCGGAAGGCCATTCTCGACATGACACCGAGCGTTATGCTCGTGGCCGATTACCTGTGCAGTCGTGACGACGTGGACACGACACGGATCGTCATGCTGGGGTACAGTTTCGGGGCGCCGTTTGTCCCCTGCATTGTGGCGAGCGAAAGACGATTTGCGGCAGCGGTAATGGTTTTCGGCGGCGGGGACCTTCGGTCTCTCGTTGTGCACAACGTCGCCCGGTACGAAAGCTCAATCACGGCAGACGTTGTCGGGTGGCTCAGCTGGCTGCTCCTTCATCCGGTGGAGCCTCTGCGATACGCCGACCGGATCACACCGATCCCCCTCTTGATGATCAACGGAACCGGGGATGAGCAGATTCCGCGGGAAAACGCAGAACTCATGTTCGCCGAAGCCGGGAGGCCGAAGAAACTGATCTGGATGGCCTCTCGCCATGTCAATCCGCTCAATGTGGATCTTACGGCTCAGATTATCACGGTGCTCCAGCAGGAACTTGGAGCCATGAATATCATCGGTGACATAACGCAGCCGCTTCCCCGTCCGCGCCCGTGAGGTCAATCTTCTTTCCCGAATTCTCGCTTGCCTCGGTCCGTCTCCGGATGACAACAGGGGGTAACCATTTCCTGGACATGGTTGAACGCGGATTCCCGTGGGATCTCTCAATCTCGCCACGGATTGTGCCAATCACCTGGCAGACGAACGCGAGATCGATTTCCAGAAATCGGTCCGGGACGAGGAGAAGCGATGCCTTCGTCAAAGGCGCCCCCAGCAGACCGAGTCCGAGCGCAGAGAGGAATCTTCGCCGTGTCGTCATTGATCCCATGAGCAGTGTATCTGAAGCACAACCGGCATGATAGAAAGATTCCCCGCCGCGCTCACGTTCTTGCAGAGGTGTCGCCG
>Ga0315275_10000320_pt1 | contig 39807 bp, 25 predicted proteins | sample YL17G03_0_MG_FD_205557 | JGI IMG/M metagenome (GOLD analysis project Ga0315275, IMG submission 205557) | Sediment microbial communities from Yellowstone Lake, YNP, Wyoming, USA - YL17G03_0 | ecosystem: Environmental > Aquatic > Freshwater > Lake > Sediment | place: USA: Wyoming | collected... | reverse complement strand
AGTCTGTCCGGGATTCGCCCGGAAAGAACTGCATTGAATCGTTGCCTGGAGGTCATCATGGTGCACTCTGCTCGCGACGAGGTCTGAACGTGAGGTGCATAACCCCTTTGTTGCTGGAGGGGACCGGGACCTGAATGGCGCCGGTACCGCCGGTCACACTGAATGTTGCCGCGGTCATCCGTTGACCGTCGAGTGCGTAGTCTGCGGATTCCGGCGTGCGGCTGTCATGGAACACAAAAGAGAACCGCCGGGGATGCAAACCTTTCCACCGCACAACCACTTCTTCCGCACCGGCAGTGCAAGAGAACTCTGCCGTCCCTTCATCCTCGATCATCGTATAATCGCTCTTCACGCTAGGATAGACATTTATCGTGAGCGGATCAAGGCGTCCTTCGGGAATCCTGCGGGCGGGGGACATCATGGGGATGATTGCGCCACTCCTTATATAGAGCGGAAGGGTGTCGAGTGGTGCTTCGATGCTAAGATTCCAGGGACCGGCGTGGACCTCGCCGGACCAGAAATCCACCCATTCCCCTTCTGGAAGGTAGACATTGCGCTTCCCGGTTGCATCATAGATTGGCGCGACAAGAATCCAGGGCCCCAGCATATATTGAAAATCTTTGTCATGTGCGTTCGGATCGCCCGGAAACGCCAGGGGGAGGGCTCGGATGAGCGGCATGCCGGTCCGCGCAGCTTCGTGGGCAGTACTATAGAGATAAGGGAACAGGGAATACCGGAGTTCCACAAAGCGCCGGACGGTCTGCGCCGTCTCATTGTCAAAGATCCACGGCTCCCGGGGGCTGTCGCCGTGCATCCTGCTGTGTGAGCAAAAAAGCCCGAATTGCGCCCATCGGACATAGAGGTCCTTCGAGGGCTTTCCGCGGTATCCCCCGATATCGTTGCTCCAGAACGGGATACCCGACAGTCCCGCCGACAATCCCCCGCGAATGGTACAGGCGAGGCTGTCGAAATCGGCGGCCGGATCTCCGGACCAGCATACCGGATAGCGTTGGCTCCCGGCCGTCCCCGACCGACTCCAGACTACACCGTACCCGCGCTCCTGCTGCGTCACCTCATACACCGCACGATTATAAAGAAGGGGATAGAGGTTATGCATTGTAGCCCCGGTTTCGCCGTTGCTGAAGATCGCATCGGCAGGGATATCTTCCCCGAAATCAGTTTTGAAGACGTCAGCGCCCAACGCGAAGATGGGTCGGTGCAGATCCTGGAACCAGGCATAGGCGCCGGGATTGGTCAGATCAATGATCGCAACACGCGCGTTCCAGGAATTCTCCGGGGTGGCCGTACGGACAGCACCGTCCGGGCGTGGGGCGAGCGACAGCCCGTAGTCGATCACGTACACTTCTCCGTCCGGTCGGTGGAGGAAATATCCCTTTTCCCTCCCGGTCACGAAAAGGTCGCTTTCGACAGAAACGTAAGGATGTTCCCAGAGGCAGAGTTTGAGCGAGCGGCGATGGAGGTTCTGCGTGAACTCCTGAGGGTTCGGGAACGCCGCCTCGTCCCACCGAAAATCACAATACGTTCTCCACTTCATCCACCACGGATCGACATGAATGACATCGAGGGGGATCTTACGGTCATCGAATCCCTGTATCAATTGTTCCACCGATTCCCTGTCGCGATATGTCCCTCCGGACGATCCCCAGAGGCCGAACGTCCACTTCGGCGGCACAGGCGCGTGACCCGTCAGGTCGGCGTACGAGGCCAGGATCTCCGCGGGGCCCGGTCCGTAGATCAGGTACGCATCGAAGGAGGATCCTTCTATATCGATCGAATAGCTCTGGCATGAGCGTGTCCCCAGCTCCCACGTGATGCGCGCGCCGGTGTCGATCAGGACGCCGTATCCCTGCGTGCTCCAGAGGAACGGGATATTCTTGTGCGACCGCTCGCCGGTCGACCCGAACGCATCCTGTGTCCAGCTGACAACGCGCTGGCGCGTCTTGTCAAGGGGCGTAAATTTCTCCCCGAGGCCGTACAGATGTTCGTCCGGACGCAGGTGGAACGACTCGATGACGCGGGTGATCGTACCGTTGCGACGGACAAAGCCGAGCGGAAGGACAAACGGCCTGCCGAGGCCATCGACATCGGCCGGGTTCTCGCGGCAGAACGCATCGCCGTTCGGAGCGAGGAACCTGATGTACCAGGGATCGCGATCGATGCGGACCGCAAGGTATGGGGTGCTGATGGTGAGCCCGGCGGAGTCCTCCGCTGCGCTGAGGGGCTGGGCGGGCTCCGTGTTCCCGGTGATGATGGGAGTGCGTGGCGCCCGGGAGATGCCCGGCGGGAGGAAGCGGAAGCGCACGATGTTTCTGTGCGGCGATGAGAGCATAATCGTTGCGCTGTCTCTGCCGGTGGTCGTGACCGAGAGCGTGAGGGTATCGTCGGCGAGGCTCCATTGCCGGAGGCGCTCGACCATTGCAAAGCCGTCGGGAGCGTTATGCGGTGTCGGTCGCATTGATCGATGCCGGATCGTGTGTCAACATCCTACAAGACGATAGATCTGATTCAGGTCAGTGACCGGCCACTCATCGCCGGGAATGCCGTTGGTGATATCGACATGGATGAACAGTCCCCGGTTTGTCAGGCTTGCCTTGCGGATGCGTGCCACGTAGTCCGCCATGCCGTTGAACCTGAGGTCCCGGTGGAGCCCGACGCGGCATGCCAGCGCCACTTTGCCCCCGAAGTGTTGGAGGACCGGTTCGTACGGCGCTTCACTCGCGCCGAACTCCAGCCCGCGGAGGTTCTTCACGCCCTCCAGACTGGCGAGGAGATGAGTCCAGCGCCCGCAGGAGTGAATATAAATGCCCCCGAAGGCATCCGAAAGCTGATTCAGGTAGGGCACGCTGAACTCGTCGTGAAGCCGGCTGGAGACCATGACTCCTTCGTCATTGGAGACGGAGATCCCGAACCCGTCCGGCATCCACGGTTGGAACATTGCCGGCACGAACTCTGCATGGTTTTCACGCACGATGTCGCGCTGTTCCCGCGCGAATGCGATCGTGAGGTCGGTGACCAGCTGGAGGAGATGGTGGACCTCGCGCGGATGAGTTTTCATCGCCAGGAGAAAGTTATTGTGCCCGAACACCAGCGCGGCGCTGTCGAGGGGTCCCTGGATGTCGGTGAGGCGGATCGGGATGCTCCGGCCGGTGTGGTCGAGGAAATAGCGGGTGTAGTCCAGGATGCGTCCGAGCTCGCCGGATCGGGTTGTCGGGACGGGGAGGTCGTACACGTTCTCCGGATCGTCGCCGACGACAGGACGTGCTGCCGGGAAGTCCCGTTCCCACCAGACGACCTCGCATCCGAACGCGGACGGTATGCCGACGACGCCGAGTGCCGGGCAGAGCGTGGGGACGAAGTCCCCGCGAAGCGCCGCCTGCCCTTCGATTTCTTCGAGTTGCGCGTGAAGATATTTCGCGGGATCGAGCAGGCGCTCGCGCACGGTGTCCTTGCCGTCCGTCGAAAAGAGTGCGCTCCTGACCTGTGCTCCTCCGATGGCGGGTCCACCGAGGTCCCCGATAAGGAACCCCGGACGTTCGTCGTTTTCGAGGCGCCAGAGGCGGCGAAGGAACGCCCGCGCCTCTTCACCGCGCGCGCGAAGTGTATCAGCGATAGCGGCCATAAAGCTCTGATGCCTCCATCATCGCGTTGATGTTGGCGAGGGGTGAACCGGGAGGAATGTTGTTGCCGTCCTGGACGATCAAACCACGGTACGGGGCGAGCTTCTCGATCACACGCCGCGTTGCCTGACGCACATCCTCCGGTGTGCCGGAATGGATGAGCATGGGGTCAACGTTGCCTATAAGGACCACGCGGCCTCCCATCTCCTCGGCAACCCTGTCAAGGTTTACCTGATACCCGAACCCCTGGAATTCGTGAATTCTGAGATCCTGCGCGAACGTCCGGAGGAGATGATCGGAGGCGCCGCACATGTGCAGCGTGAGGACGCCGTCGAAGTGGAACCGCAGCCGTTGCTCCTCTGGGAGGACAAGATCGCGGTAGGTCGTTTCGGAGAGCGACACGGCAAGATCATCGGTCCAGGCAAAATCACGCGGACGGGGGAGGTGTTCTTCCTCCCAGCAGAAATCCAGGTATTCGATCAGTTTGTCGGTGACGATGTAGAGGAGCTCGCGGACGAAGTCCGGGCGTTCACGCACGGCGATGAAGAGTTCGGTGTTGCCCATGAGGTCTCCGGCAACGCCGAACGGGCCATCGGAGGTATGCGTGAGTGACGGATTGAGCCCCGGATAAAAGACGGGGCCCCCGTGGAACCGCACAGGATATCTTTCCGCGGCGGCGATCATCGCCTTGCGATACGCGATCTGCCGTGCATTGATGCCGGCGTGGATGAAATCCATCGTTTCAAGACGACGGAGGTCTGCGCCCGTGTCGACCCAGCCCTTCCCGACCCATGGAATGTCGTCGTCGTTGAACGTGATCTCGACGCCCAGGCTGCCGGCCTCGAAGGTATTCTGAAAATCCGTCCAGGCCCCGACCCATGCGCCGGTGATTGCGTGCGCATCCGTGCGGACGTTCTCCATGAGCCACTTCTGGGCGAGGAGCTGGGTGCGCAACATCGTCTCGGGATCGGCGTAGTAATCTTTGAAGCGAACACCGACCTGTGGGACGAGGAATCTGTGGGCCAGAGCGGGGATGACCGGGACGCGGTCGGGTGTTTCAAAATGTTTGGCCTGTGTGACGCGGACACGACGGGCTTCGATCTCCTCGATGGGAACTCCGATCTCAATCATGGGTGCATGCTCCGGCGTCGTGTGCGTGCCTCAATATAAGAAATTCTTGTCAAGCTACTCAAGGGGGAAATCGCGGAGGGGGGCGTCGTTCCGTGCCCATGGTGAGTGCACGGCATTGCCCGCGGGGAAAAGGGGGAGATTTGTGATTGATTCGGGAAAGTTGTACTATTGCGGCTGAGATCCCACCCCGTTGGAGAGGAAGTTCATCACACCGATGAAAAAATCTCGACCACGCGTCAAGCGTGTGACGGTTGAAGAGGTTGCGCACGAGGTCGGCCTTTCCGCGATGACCGTTTCCCGGGCCCTCAACAATCATCCGAATGTCAGCGACAAGACCCGCAAGCGGATCATTGAAACGTCGCGGCGCCTTGGCTACACACCCAATCAGATCGCAAAAAGCCTCGTCCTTCGCAAAACCCAGACGATCGGGGTCGTCGTTCCCGAGATCACCCACTCCTTCTTCCCTGAAGCGATCCGGGGGATTGAGGAAGTGACGTACCGGCTGGGATATCATCTCATTTTGACCCATTCCGCGGAAGACGGCAGGAGGGAGGAGGATGCCATCCGGACGCTTGAGGCGAAGCGGGTGGACGGCATATTGATTTCGATGGCCGAGACCGTAGCAGACTATACCATATACAAGAATCTGCTTCGTCAGGGGACCCACGTAGTGTTCTTCGACCGTTGTGTCCCGGGCATCGGGGCGAGTTGTGTGGGGATTGATGACGAGGCGAGCGCCCGGCGCGTCACGGAGCATTTGATTCAGCACGGATATCGGCGGATTGCCCATCTGTGCGGTCCGCAACAGGTATCGATCGGGGAAGCCCGGTTCCGTGGGTTCAAGGAAGCGCTCACGGCGAATGGGCTGGCCATGGACGATGATTTGGTGGTGGAATCCGGCTTTCATGAAGCGGGCGGGTATGACGCGATGAAGAAGTTGTTGCAGCTTCCGCCGGAGCGTCGGCCGAGGGCTGTCGTTGCAGTCAATGACCCCGCGGCCTACGGGGCGATGAAGGCGATCAGTGAGGCGGGGCTCAGGATTCCGGAGGATATTGCCATCGTCGGGTTTTCGGATGATATCCGTTCCGAGTTGATGCCGACGCCCCTGACGACGGTGCGGCAGCCGGCCTACGAGGTGGGACGGCGAGCTGCGCAGCAGCTTTTTGCTGAGATAGAAGGGAGGTCCGAGCCGGCGGACCAGATTACTGTGAAAACCGAGTTGGTCATTCGGCATTCCTGCGGGTGTTAGTGTTTTTTCGCTTGACTTTATCAAGTATTAGTATTAACGTCGGAATGGCCAATTGTTAGCGCTAACATCCAAACAGTCTTTCCGGGTGAGATCTTACCAGGCATAGGTGAATTCCGATACACCTTCGTGTTATCGCTAACAGGGATTCTTGAGGGACGTGCCTCTCCAAGGGCGCACTCCTGGACTTCGCAATCAGATCACAGCAGGCTGCACAGACGAGATGACTCCTCGCCAGGGCCACAGTTCATTTCCATCTGCTGATAGATAGTTGTTCGCGGGACCAACTGCGCACCCAACCATACGAAAACTGCAACACCAGAGAGATTCCATACGACAGAAGGGTACGGTAGTCTGACGGTGGTCCGGAAGATTCGCTCGCAGTACATCCGACAATTCGGCGGCACGCCCCTGATGGTGCGCTCGCCGGGGAGAGTCAACCTCATCGGCGAGCACACCGACTACAATGAAGGGTTTGTGCTGCCGGCGGCCATTGACCGCGCGATCACGGTTGCGCTCGGGGCGAGGAACGATGCTCGCATGGCGTTCTTCGCTGCGGATGTGGGGCAACACCATGAATGCTCGCTGGAGAAATTTGCCCGCTCTGAGAAGGGATGGCCGAACTATCTTCTCGGCGTCGTGGATCAACTCCGGAAAGCCGGCTATCCGCTCGGCGGCTTCAACTGCGTATTCGGCGGCGACGTCCCGATCGGGGCAGGCATGTCCTCCTCGGCCGCGATCGAGGGAGGGCTTGCGTACGGCCTCAACGAGCTGTTCGGATTCGGGATCACCCCACTGCAGCTCGTGAAATTCGCACAGCGCGCCGAGAACGATTTCGTCGGCGTCCGCTGCGGCATCATGGATCAGTTCATCAACATCTTCGGACGCGAAGGGCATGTGCTGCGCATTGACTGCCGGTCCCTGGAGTATCAGCATGTGCCCCTCCGCGATGACGGCGTCAGGATCGTCCTGTGCGATTCCGGCGTGCGCCGCGGGCTGGCCGGCTCCGAGTACAACACCAGGAGGCAGCAATGCGAAGCCGGGGTCCGTGTGCTCAAGAAGTTCGAACCCGGACTGCATTCCCTACGCGATGTCACACTCGACATGCTCGAGGCGCATCGCGCTGACCTGGATCCTGTCGTGTACCGCCGCTGCAGGTATGTTGTTGCGGAAAACCTGAGGGTGCTCGGTGCGTGTGACGACCTGGAACGCGGCAACGTCCGGGGATTCGGCGCAAAGATGGCGGAGTCGCACCGCGGCCTGCGCGATGAGTATGAAGTAAGCTGTCCGGAGCTCGATCTGCTGGTCGAGCTCGCGTCGGACGTCGATGGCGTTCTCGGCGGCCGCATGATGGGGGCCGGATTTGGAGGCTGCACAATCAACCTTGTCGAAGAAGCGAGGGTCTCAGCCCTGAAGGAGGTGATCGAGCGCGAGTACTTGAAACACATTGGCAGGCCGGTGACACTGCACGTCTGTTCCATCAGCGGAGGCACGTCCCGGATTCTCCCGGAATCGCACTATGTCGAAGAGGAATCCGTGAAAGGAGGGTTGTGATGTATGTGACGGACACGTTTCAGAAGCGCATGGCGTCAAATCACGTTTCACGTTCAGCTTCTTTCACCAACACCAGGAGGTCTCTCATGAAATCCTTGTTGTACATTCTTTCTTTCGCGCTGTTGGCGATGCTCTGTGTGGGGGACCTGCATGCCCAGGCGATCGAGCCTATCGGCGGCCCCTACACAGTGGACGCACATACAGTGTTGCTCTTGCACTTTGACGGCGACCTGACCAATGCTGCAGCGGTCCAGGGCCAGACGGCAGCCGCAGCCACCCCGCACACGATGAATCCGGCGAAAATCTTCTTCGTTCCCAACGGCGGCGTGAGCGGCATGGACCAGTGCGTGCGTCTGGACAATCAGTCCACAGACGATTCCACATACCTCACAGTCGCGGATACGCCGGCGGTAAATCTGAGCGGCAGCTGGACGATCGAGGCATGGGCAAACATCTTCACGTTCGGCGACGTTGCTAGCGACTATCGCTGGGTTCCGCGCGTCGTAATGAAGCCGGGCAACGACGTATTCTGGCACCCCAACTACTGGCTTGAAATGTGGGGCGACAACCGTCTGTTCCATGCCGGTTTCTACACACCGGATGATCAATTCGTCTCACTCACGACGGAGAACAACCTTTTCAAGCCCGGCGACTGGGTGCATCTTACGTTCATCCGCGACACCACGCGCGGCATTATCGTGCTGATGGTGCACGACAAGGATCGCAACCTGAAGTCAATGATCTCCACCAGCTTCAACCCTAACACCCAGGTTCCTCGTTTCACGCCCGAACCGATACATATCGGATGGGGCGGTGCCGCCGATATTGCCGAACCGAGCGGAGACTCCTGGCTCGATGGTTTCGTGGACGAAGTCCGCATCAGCAACGTCGTGCGCAACTTTGCGGGACCCCCGGTGGTAACGAACGTGACACCACCCGTGAATCAGCCGAACACGTTGACATCCTACCCGATCTCAGCAAAGGCCCAGCCATTGAACGCGGGTCGCTCTATCAGCAAGGTGATGCTGCATTACTACGTGACGCAGTGGGACAGCGTCGAAATGACGGGGACTACTCCCAACTATAGCGCTCCAATTCCAGGCCAATCGTACGCCAGCCTGGTGAAGTACTATGTTTCGGCGGTAGATGACGAGGGAAAGAGGACGACGGTTCCGACCACGGCGGAGTCCAAGATCAATCCTCCAACCTACTTTGAGTTCTACGTCTTCGCTCCAAACGTTCAGATCCTGGCGCTTAATTTCGAAGAAGGGCCGGGGCATATTCCAACCGACAAATCTCCCGGTCACCTCGCGGTCACTTCCCCTGGGCAACCGGATTTCTCGACGGATGCCAAGGAGGGTGTCTATTCACTCTTCATGCAGCCCCATGCCGGAGTGTATGTCGACTCCAACTGGTGTGAGGTCAGCTCGCCGTTCCTTTCGTGTGAGGAATTCTGCATGGACGTTTGGATCAACGCTGATTCCGCACTGCATGCAACGCGGATCATTCACTATCCGACGGCTGCGGGAGACTGGAACAACAACAACTATGAGCTCAGCCTGCGCGGCAACGCCAAAGGCATCGGCATCATGGCACGGTACAATAAGGGCGGCTCGCAGGTGAATTTGCAGGATACGAACGCCGTCGTTCTCGGGAAGTGGTATCATGTGATCTATGAGCGCAATAAGACAAACAGCGTTGCGGCGCTTGAGATCCGCGATGAAAATGATGCGCCTTATTACAAACAGACAACCATTGATCCTGCACCTCCGGTCATGGGTGGCAGCGGCACTCCGCCAGGAGCCTTGCGTGTCGGGAGGGGATATTTCACATTTGATCCCAGCCCGTGGTACGTCGCGCCGTACCGAGGGAAGATCGACAACTTCCAGCTGTACAACTACCCGGCTCGCGGCATCACGGTGGGCGTCGACGGGAAGACTCCGGCGACCACACCATGGAAGTTCGAGCTGAGCCAGAACTATCCGAACCCCTTCAACCCGACGACGAAGATCACCTTCGTCCTCCCCGCGATGATGAAAGCGGAGCTGGTGGTCTATGATCTGCTCGGAAGGAAGGTAAAGACCCTTGTGAACGATGCTCTGCACGCGGGTCCGCACTCGGCGACGTGGGACGGCACGAATGATCGCGGCAATGCTGTATCCAGCGGTGTCTACTTCTACCGTCTGGTTGCCGGTGATTTCGTGAAGGTTCAGAAGATGACGTTGACGCGGTAAGATGATCGGGCATCCGGGGGCCGGCATCGCCGCCGGCCTCCGGACCGTCCGGCATGTTTCAGGACAAAGAGATCCGCCCATGCGCAGCACAATCATTTCCATACTCCTGCTTCTCATCCTCGCAAGCGTGGTGTTCCTGGGCTGCACCACCGGTGTTGAGCCGTCGCCATCGCCGGGTCTGCTCAGAGTTGCCATCAAAGGGGTCGAAACGGACACGTCCATCGTCATTCTGGGTGACTCATCACAATTTTCGCGGTGGGACAATTTCTACGTCTTCGTAGGACAGGGGAGAATCTACAAGGGCGACAACTACTCCGCCATCTATGCGAACGCGTCAAGCGATCGAAAAACCACCGACACGGCCAATATCCTGGGGAGGGAGTGGCTGAACGGCACCCCTATTACGACCGCAGACACGACAACGATCACACCTCAGAACAGCAGGTACCGCCAATATGTTGTCTTCGAGTCGAATGTCCCACCCGGCACATATGACAGGTTGTATTTCGGGCTGACGGCAAATGTCATGGAGATCTTCATCCCGAAACACTACCGAAATCCCGTACAGCTTCCGCCGGGCGAGATCCCAGGGATCGATTTCACGGGAACGTTCACGGTGGAACAGGATCGCGTGACGCAAATCAATCTCGAGATTTATCCCTTTGAGTCGCTTACGCGGTACAAAGATTCCTACTATTTCTCCCGGAAGATGTATGTAGCAAGCGTCCAGGTCCAATGAGCGGTATCACATCATGAGTGGTGTCATCCAATCGTGAGCGATCACGGAGCAGAAAAAGCAGCAGGCGTCTTATGAAGCCTTTGATGATTCCCCTCGTCCCGCTGGCGGTTGCGGCGATTCTCTTTGCCCAGCTCTCGTGCGAACGGCCCACGTCGCCCGCAAACCCCAACGGCCCGCCCTTCACGAAAATGGCGAATGTCCCGAAGGACAATGACACGGTGTTTGCCCTGGTGACGCTCAACTGGAGCGGCGGGGACTATGACGGATTTGTCACGAAATTTCAGTACCGGTATTTCACATACCATTTGGCCCAAGGCTCGACGACGCTGTGGGAGCCGTTCGATTCCACGCAGTGGACGGACACGACCGGGACAGGGGCGGTCATCGCGTTCAACTCCACGGAAGTCGTGAACAAACAAGTCTTCCTGGTGCGTTCGTTTGACAATGACGGCAATGTTGATCCGAATCCTGCCCAAAAAGTCATCTACACAACCCGGACGGTTCCGCCCATCACAAGAATATTCTCTCCGGTACGTGGTTCCACAATCCTTGTGCAACAGCAGGTGACAGATTGGTGGTATGGCGTTCTCCTGAAGTTCAACGCAAAGGATCCGACCAAGTACGGACAGATCGTGGAGTATGCATGGTCCGTCGACAACGGGCCGTTGGCATGGCAGAAGGACACATCGGTGTTCGTGACGCCCGATAAGTTCGCGGCACCGTTGACAGGGCCGCACCTGATCAGGGTGACCGCTCGCAACAACACAAACCTTGTCGATCCGAACGGTGACACCCTCACCGTCAACCTTCTCGTGCCACCGTTTGACAGGAAGGTCTTGGTCATCGATGAGACCGACGAGTTCAATAACCCCTTCATCACGGTGGGGATCAAGGACTCGACCACCGATCGTTTCTATGCTGAGGTCTTTCCCGGTTCCGACGCCTGGGATTTCAAATCAAAAGGGATGCCGCCGCGTGAAATCCTGGCTCATTACGAGCTGCTTGTCTGGCATGCCGATGACATTCCCGCGAGCAGGCCGCACAAGATTTCCGATCCCGCAAACATCGCCGTCTTCACAGACTACCTGAATGTCGGCGGCAAATTTCTGATGAGCGGGTGGCGGATCCTGAAATCATTCGCGTATTACGACAACTTTCCATTTGCCTTCCAACAGGGGACGTTTGTCTACGACTATCTTCACATCAGGACAGTGACCGAAACGGACATCCTCGGAGACATGACAGGCGGGAAAGGGAAGACCGGTTCGTTCAGCAACATTGCAGTGGATTCCGCAAAACTTGCATTCTTTCCGTACGACGGCAAGCTTTCACAGGTGAATCTCATCCTCACCATGGCAGGTTTCACCGACTATCTTTATTCCTATGTGAATGCAGATAATAGCCCGAATGTGAAGTATCGCGGACAGGTGACTGCCCTCCGCTACTATGGGACCGTCTATGATGCGGCGGTCCTCGGGTTCCCGATGTACTTCATTCGTGAAGAGGATGCGAAGAGGATGGCCCAGGAACTGCTTACGAGCCTGCACGTGCAGTAAGGAGCATGGTATGCACAAGCCGATGAATCTCACGAGAGTACTGATCTTCCTCACGATGCTGTCCGCCGTGGGACTCCAGGCCGTGGAGGCCCAGAACACCGGCAAGATCCACGGGACAGTCAAAGACAAACAGACCGGTGAACCGCTTGTCGGCGCAAACGTGTCCGTCAAAGGAACGAACCTTGGCGCCTCGACAGACCCGGACGGGTTCTTCTTCATCCTCCGTGTCCCCCCCGGCACACATGACATGCAAGTCTCGAGCGTCGGGTACCAGGGAGTGACAGTGCGGGGCGTGAAAGTGCAGATTGACCTGACCGCGGAAGTGAACGTCCGGCTGGAGCAAGCAACCATCGAAGTCGAAGGCGTCACCGTCACGGCCGAGCAGAAAATGGTCCAGAAGGACGTGACATCGACTCGCAGGACGGTGTCACAGGAGGTGATTCGCCAAACCCCCGGCCTTGATAACACGACAGATATATTCAAGCTCCAGGCGGGGAGCGTGCTCAATGCGGTTCCGCAAACGCTGAAACTCGCCGATGGGACGCAACTGCAGGTGCGGGACCAGAGCTTGCAGGACATCCATATTCGAGGCGGTCGGGGTGGTGAAATTCTGTACATCGTGGACGGGATGCCGGTGACGCACCCGATCTATGGTGGCCGGAGCGTCATGGATCTGAACCTGGTCGACGTGGAGAACGTCGAATTACTGACGGGCGCATTCAACGCCGAATACGGCCAGGCGCAATCCGGCGTGGTGAACATCGTGACCCGCAGTGGCGGGGAATTCTACCACGGCGGGGTGGAATATAAAACCGACAAGGCCGGGTGGTTCGGGGAATCCTACAAGAGTGACTACGGTTCCGGATACCTCAGCGGCCCCGAGCCGATCACCAACCTCCTGCTGCCTCTCCTTGGCACGAACCCCCTTCGAAGCCTGACATTCTTCGTGTCGGCGAACGCCAACCTGACCAACACGCCGTACGACAACGGCCGGACACGCAATCAGTTCCCTCTCTTCGCGTGGGACATCACGGAACGTCAGGATAATTCGACGAACCTCAATGCGAAGCTGAACTGGGATATCACCGGCGAGCATAAGTTGACATTCAGCTACCATAACACACACAAACAGTGGAGCGATTTCGACTGGCTCTGGATCTACTACCCCGACAACACACCGAACTACGCGCGCGACAACTACTCGTGGAACGCGATGTATAACCAGGTGCTCTCCAGGTCGACGTACTACACACTGAACGCCGGGTACCTTGATGTGAAATACAAGGGCTCCGTGAACGGTCGCACGCCGCCGGAATTCTGGGAGACGGACAGCACCGGCCGGAAGAGCCCGATCTACGCCGCCCCGATCACTGACCCGGGGACCGGGTTCTACGATCCCCAGAGTGTCTATGCACCCTGGCGTGACGATCATACCAAAACATACACCTTCAAGGGAGACCTGACCTCCCAGGTGCACCCTGCGCATCTGCTCAAGACAGGCCTGGAAGTGAGGTATAACGATATCCTCTACACCGAAATCGATGACGGGAGCACGAAGCTCTCCAACTACGGGCAGGCAATCGACTCCCTCCCGCCTCCGGGCCCCTTCCCTGAGTACGGACAGACGCGCTGGTACTTCAAAGTCAAGCCCACAATCTACGGGGCCTATGTCCAGGACAAATTCGAGCTGGAGTACCTGGTCATCAACGCCGGTGTCCGATTCGACGGATTGAATCTCGGCAGCACCGTTTTCGAGGAGGGTTGGAAATCGACCTGGGAGCGGGCGACCGGGTTGACTGCGAACTGGAAACGGAACATCCTCAAGGTCAGCCCGCGGTTCGGTGTTTCGTTCCCCATTTCCGAAAACACCGTCCTGTTCTTCTCGTATGGACACTTCAACCAGCTTCCGGAACTCCAGTACTACTACCGTGACCCGTATAGCGGAACATATGCAGGAAACCCGGGGCTCGACTACGAACAGACGATTCTGTATGAATTCGGTTTCACACACCAGATCTCGAACTTCTGGGCGATCGACATCAAGAGCTACGCAAAAGACATCTCCAAACAAGTTGGTTCGACGACGGTGTACGGCACGCAGGGCATCCCCGTGCAACTGTACGATAACAACGGCTATGCGCGTGCCCGGGGTCTGGAATTCCAGCTGACCAAGAACTATTCGAGTTTTGTGTCCGGCAGACTCACGTACACGATCCAGTGGGCCACAGGCTACTCTTCATCGGCCTTCGACGACTACGTCAGGTCCATTAACAACTTCCCGTACCCGATCCGCGAACGCGCGCTGGGGTGGGATGTGCGCAACGCGGTTGTCGGCGAGGCGACACTCGCAACTCCCCCGAGAGTGTATCCTCAAGTCTTCGGGCTCGAACTCCCGGACGACTGGAACCTGACACTGCTCTACCGGTTCTCCACGGGCACACCCTACACGCCGGGGGAGGCCACTTTGAATCCCGTCGACGCCCAGAAACGCGAGAATACGGTGTACGGTCCCTCGATTACCTCGACGGATTTGAAATTTGAAAAGGGCTTCAACCTCTGGGGCGTCAGGCTGGCCTTCACGCTCGACGTGTTCAACCTCTTCAACCAGAGAAACGTGCAGACGGTCGATATCGGATTCAATACGTGGACGGGAAAGCCGTTCGTGTACGGCGATATCCAGAAGCCTCAGAACAACTACTACGACTACTACACGATGATCAGTATGCGCGATCCCCGTGTGCTGGCCACAGCCCGGACCACGAAACTCGGATTCCGGATCGATTTCTGATGTCAGACGAGGGTAGGAGTTCAATGCGTATGTCTTTGATGGGAATGAATCGCATGCCAATCACCAGGCGATCCTGGACCGCGGTGGCCCTCCTGACAGTCATCGGGACATCGGCGATGTTCGCCCAGTTCACGAAGCTGGACTGGAAACTGACGACCGTCGGCAAAGTCCGGCAGGTCATCACCAACATGGGAACCTTCGACAAAGGGCGAACGAAATATCCGGGGCTCATTAATGCCGAATTCCCTGCGGGCAGCGAAGAGGAACACCTCTACCAGGGTGGTTTGTGGATCGGGGCGATCACGCCCACGGGCGACACGTTGGTGTCACAGACCGAAGCACACTTCACTCCCAACGAGTTCTACCCATCCTCCGCGGACTGGGATACCATCTGGACGGGTAACAAAGGCGACACGCTCCACCTTCCGTATCTCCCAAACTATGTCTGCGTGTCAGACCAGGATTTCGTTTGTCGCTACAATGACTACAATGTGCTTAACATCGACAACCACTATCCTCTCTATCTTGACGTCGTCCAGACAACGTATTCCTGGGGGTCCGCCCAGCTGAGCGAATTCCTGCTTTACAAGTACGCGATCACGCCGAAGAAGTTCCCGCTGAAGGATGTCTACATTGGGTTCTGGATGCACGGCTCAACGGGAACCATTTCTGCAAGCGACAACTTCATCGACGAATTCTGCCTCTACTATCCTCAATACCGGATGGGGGTGGATCAGGATGCCCCGGGTGGCACGGACGGGAACGCCATCAGTCCCATTGGATTCAGCGTGTTGACTCCGTCCGAGAGCACATTGAGATGGACATTCAAGTATTATGAACATGAGGAACTCCCGAACAAGGATCCCGAATGCTACAAGGAAATGGCAAGCGGAACAATCTACACTGACCGAATCGAAAGAGCACGTGCACACATCATCACGGCCTTCGGGCCATTCCAATTGAACCTCGGGGACACGATCCATGTGGACATGGGGGAGATCTTCGGTATTGGACTTCGAGGCTTGGAGAACAATGCAGGCTATCTCCAGTTCTTGAAGAAAAAAGACTTCCGGATTCCCTCCGCACCACCCAAACCGCCACTGCGCGTAACAACCCAGAGTCACGAAGTCTTGCTCGATTGGAAGCCGCTCAGTGATGCTACGAATCCTGAACTCTACACCGACCCCTATCGTGGCGACACGGTGAAGTACCCCTTCGAAGGCTACAGGGTCTACAAGAGTACGAAGAGCGCGGATGGCCCGTGGACGCTGCTTGCTGAATACGATGTGCCGAATGGCATTGGTTCAAATACCGGTCTCCAGTATACGTACACAGACGGCGGGCTCCTGAACAACATTGAGTATTTCTACACGGTGACGTCATACTCGCAGCCGGACAGTGTCATCCACTTCCCTTCACAGGAGACGGGCCTCTCCCTGGGCGCAAAGACTGTGGTTCCAGGTGTGGCTCCACCCGCAACAGTCGGCGAGGTGGCCGTGGTGCCGAACCCGTACCGGGGAGACATCGCCTACAGTGCCTACAACCCCCCGTGGGAAAAGCCTTCGGGGAACCGCCCCTGGTGGATGGAACAGGACCGCCGAATACAGTTCATCAACCTCCCGACGCAATGCGAGATCAAGGTGTACACGCTGGCGGGAGATCTTGTGATCACACTGCAACACAACGACCCGAACCGCGGATACGTGGATTGGAACCTGACGTCCAGCGTGGGGCAGGCAATATCCAGCGGCCTGTACCTGTTCTCCTGCGAAGACAAGGCCAACGGGAAGGTCCAGGTCGGGAAATTCGTGATCATCAAATAGAGCGGAATCGCAACCCAAAGAGAGAATGACACAATGAAACGGACACTCATCGGTTTGCTTCTGCTCGCCCCGGCGATTCTCTGCGCGCAATACAACCGGCCGGGAAGCACGGATGCCCAGTTCCTCAAGATCGGCGTCAGCCCGCGGGGTACCGGCATGGCGGACTCGTACATTGCGGTCGTCGATGGAGCCGATGCGACATACTACAACCCTGCAGCGCTGGCCTGGCTCCCCGGCACAGATGTGGTGTTCAATCATACCGTCTGGTTTGCCGGCATCAACCATGACTTTGTGGCCGCGGCACACAACTTCGGCGACGTCGGAACGATCGGCGTTTCGGTGACCGCTCTCTATACCGATGAGATGAAGGTCCGTACTCCCCTCCAGCCTGAAGGGACGGGCGAAACGTTCTATGTAGGGAACTACCGGTTCGGCCTGAGCTATTCGCGCTTCCTCACGGACCGCGTGTCGTTCGGCGCGACGATCAGTTATATCAACATGAAGCTCTATTCCGATTTCACGGCGAGCGCATTTTCACTGGACATTGCGGTCCTCTATGTGTCGGATTTCAGGGGGTTCCGGTTTGCCATGCAGATGGCGAACTTCGGCTCCAACGTGCAATATGTCAACGAGTCATACCCGCTTCCCACCAACTTTCAATTCGGTCTCGGCATAAATGCGATAGACGGAGAGGATCAGAAAGTGCTGGTGAGCGGAACGGCGATCAAGCCGAATGAAGGCGAACCGCTGGCACAGGTCGGCGCGGAATGGAATTTCAGGAAAATGTTCTTCCTCCGGGGAGGGTACCGATTCAACTATTCGGTGGCCACATGGACCTTCGGCGGTGGATTTGCCATCGGTATCGGCGGCATCGGAGCACGGGCCGACTATTCCTACGGTGACTATCAGACACTCGGCGGGACTCATCGGTTCGGATTGGGTGTATCGTTCTGACCTCGGCACGGATTCCGCGGAAAAACCCGCCGTGGAATGGTACGGTCGTCCATGGATCATCGGACGACCATTTCCGTTTTATCGGGCCCTGCCGTGCCCGCTTGACCCTCCGGGATGGGGGGAATGAGGCCGGATATACAAGAATGATCGCGAGGAAGGACACCGTGCGCACAACACTCTGCGCTGCCATCATGACCGTAGGTCTCATGGTCTGCTGCCATGCGCAGAACCCCTCGCACCCGGCACCGCCTGCGGGTTCGCAAGATCTCCGCGATGCCGTTTCGCTCCCGCCCGCATTTCCCCCGGGTGACTACACCCCGCACGGCTATATCGACAATCCTTTCCACAGCATGATTCTCAACCGCAGCGGAGTCATCCGCTCAGTCCCACCTGCCGGTTTCGGCTGGTGGAGGGCCGAATTCAAGGGCGCGTACGGAGGAGGAGACCGGGACCACGTGAACTATGTTTCACTGCTCCAGATGAGCGTTGCGGTGGACGGAGTCCTCCTTGCCGATACACGGGACTTCCGTGAACACGGCATCAACATTACTTCGAAGTATCACTCCAAATCGATGGTCAGTTTCGACTGGACCCAGCGGGGCGTGGACGTCAGTCTGAAATATTTCCTTCCGCGCGAACACACACTCGCCTGCTTCGTCGAGCTGTCCAACACCAACACCGAACGGAAAGAAGTGACCCTTTTCCCGACGCACATCTATGGGATCGGGGACGTGAAGTGGTGGGGGAGCGATGGACTGTCTGCCCGGTACGACGAAGAGTTGGACATCAGCGTCAGCAAGGTGTGGGCCTATGGCGAAGTGTTTGTCCTCGGGGCGACGCTGAAAAGCGATGCGCATTTCTCGACGGATTCCCTGGCGGAGTGGAAGGCCTGGTTGAGCGCGAAGGGATCCGCCTCCAGAAATTCATCTTCGATCCGGGGCCGGGGGCCCTTGCGGATTGTCCATTCCTGTCGGGTGGTCCTCCCGCCGAAGTCCGGCCTGCGGGCGCTGGTCTGCCTCAGCCGCGGGAAGAACGAGGAATGGGCCAGAGAAGAATACATGCACGGGTCGAAGGAGGCTCTCTCCAACCTCCGGCAGCAGCTCGCCGACGATCAGGCGTTCTGGTCTGCCTGTCCGGTGCTCGACGGGGACTGGCCCGTTTCCTGGAAACGAGGCTGGGTCTATGACTTCGAAACCTTGCGGATGAACGTCCGCCGCCCGATCGGGGTCTTCAAGCATCCCTGGGACGCCATGCAGATCCACTCTCCCCGTGTGGTGCTTGGCGAAACCAGCCTCGACATGATGACGCTCGGTTACGCAAACCCTGATCTGGCGAAAGAGGTGATCGAGGGAACCTTCGCCGATGCGCTGGCGCCGAATATCCCGTGCGTCCGTGAAGATGGAAGCATGAACATGATTTCGTCGGACGGTTCCGAGTGCGGGACCGCACCGATGTGGGGGTTCCCGTTCCACGTCATCCGCGCGCTCTACCGATCGACACACGATGACGCGTGGATAACAAGGCTCTATCCATACCTGAAGGCGTATCTCGAATGGTGGTTGACCAATCGGACGGACAAGGAGGGCTGGCTCCACTGCAACAACAGCTGGGAGTCCGGACAGGACGGTTCGAAACGATTCCTCGTGGCGGAAGGGAATGAAGGAGCGGTTGCCGACTTCGTCCGCACGGTCGACGTGGAGGCCAGCGTCGCCGAGGCGACGACAATCATGGAAGAGTTCTCTGTCATCGCAGGGAAGCCGGATGATGCGAAGGAGTGGAAGCGGCTTGCCGACCGCAGGGTGCAAAACACCCGGGCGATGTTCTTTGAAGGATCGTTTCGTGATATCGACGGGCGAACCAGCACGCCGATCATCCTCAAGAACTACTATGATGTCATGATGCTGTCACCGCTTGCCTGCGACGTCGCAACTCCCGAACAGACCGAAGCGATGAAGCATCTGATCCGCCGCTTCCAGGACGGGAAAGAGCGGTGGCTCGAGTGGCCTCCCGGCATCTTTACGTTCATCGAGGCCGCCTGGAATGCGTCGGAACCGGGCATTGCCGCAGATGTCGTCGGCCGGACCGCGGACCGGGTGTATCAACGGACTGATGCACGGGATGTCCTCTATGATGACGGACCTCTGGCGTACCGCGTCCCGGGAGTTGCCAACGAGTTCTGGCCCGTGCGGGCGATTCCCGCGGGGGGGGAAAACTATGGATGGGGCGCCACACTCCCCATGGCGATCATCCGCTCGATCATCGGTTTTCGAGAGCATGCCTCATCAAACGATCAGGAGTTCTCTCTTACCCCGTCCATTCCGGACAGCCTCCGGTCCCGCGGGGCGGCATTCGGAATCAATCACCTGCATTTCCGGGGAATGACATTCGATGTCCGCTACACGTTTCATGAGAACAACGGCCTGACCGTTTCGTTTTCCTATGACGCAACGACCCCCATACGGTGGCGGATCGTTGATCCCGGAGGCGGCGAAATGGCGCGGCAAGATGAAACGAAGAGCAAGGGAACGATCACGTTCCGCGGGAAAAACGGCGAAACGTACCGTGTTCAGTACAACGAAACACGCAGCAACTGACAGGCGGGCGGGGGCAACGCTGTCCAGACGCGAAAAATGGTGTTGATGAAGGAGAGAGCTGCGCGCGACAGAACTTTTTCACAGGGAGGTACCATGACAATCGTACAGGTTACTCAGATGGGGCGGAGAGTATCGGGGATGCTGATGTTCACGCTTATCGCCGCGAGCCTCCGTGCGCAAATCACGCAGGTGGTTCCGGTGGATATCGGGGCTGGCATCACTTCCGGCACCGTGCAGGTCTCGACGTCACCGGCATTTACAGGTGACCTCACAAAACCATTCGACGGCAACCCGTTTACCGAAATGGCCATCCTGAACACCGATACGGCACAGGTGACGCTTCAGTTCGACACTCCTGTGCGCGTCGAGAAGACCAAGGTGTTCTTTTGGGCAGACGGCAAATGGATGATTGAGGTTGCCGACTCCCTTGCCGACCTGGACACGAAAACAGGGTCGTATGCGGTCCTCGTCGACAGCAACGCATGTTCGTACTTCCAGTGGGACTCGGTGATGTTCGCGCCCCGGGACGTGAAGTGTGTCCGGCTTGCAGCCCGAAGTTCCACGACCTCCGGCGTGCTTCTGGGTGAGTGGGTTCTCGCGGGTCAGCTCACGTACACGAAGCTCGTGATTCTCCCGGCACCCGTCCGCGCCATGGTGGGCGCCAATCTGAAATTGCGTGTCAAGATCCTTGACGAAAATGGCGATCTCCATCCCTATTTTCTCACCGCGGGGCTGGCATGGTTGTCAGCCGACGTGGCGACGGCGATGGTGGATGAAGAAGGATTGCTGACCGGGAAGGCGCTCGGTGCGACGACCATCTCCGTGAGTGCCATAGGACAGCCGATTTCCGGATCTGCCCCCGTTTCGGTGGAAGCCGACGTGCGTCCCGCAAAGGTCGCGCCGATGACGATCAAAGTCGCGCTCGTTATGCAGGACCCGACACTGCAGAGCGGCCAGAAGATACACCAGATGTTCAGCTGGCCCGACCCGCGTGTGCTCGCTCCTGACGTCGTAAGACATTTCAAAGAGGCGACAGACAGCGTCGTGAATTTCCAGTTTGTGGAGACGATTGTCCCGGCCATACTCTTCACGCGATACTATGGGCAGTACCTGACCGTGACGCAGTACGTCCAATTGCTCCAGGAGCCCGGGTGGGTCAGTCTGAAAAAGGCTTCAGATTCCGGCGAGATCGCATTTGACTACAGGGAATTTGTGAAATACTATCAGTACGATCTGAAGCGGAATAACGGCACGATCGACGAAGTGTGGGTGTTCGCCGCGCCCTACCTCGGGATGTACGAATCGCAGATGCTGGGCCCGAACGCGTTCTGGTGGAATTCACCTCCCATCAGGGACGGAACGGCGCTCACCAAGCTCCTCTCCGTGATGGGATTAAACTACGAACGTGGCGTCGACCAGGCGTTCCACAGTTTCGGCCACAGGATGGAAAGCGCAGTTGTGGAAGCTTACCATGACGCTCAGGGCCGGAACTGGGATCCGAAATCGTCCAACCCCACGCCGTGGGATCTCTTTACCCGCATCGACAAGGATATGCCGGGTCAGGCTCATGTGGGCAATGTGCATTTTCCGCCGAACGGCACGTCGGACTATAACTACGGCAATCTGAGAGTTGTCACGTCGTATGCGGAGAATTGGTACCGGTATCCGTATCTGTACGACGACACGAGCAGTGTCAACCTGTACACGTGGCTCTATACGGGCAACGACCCTCTGGCCGAAGGTGCCGACCACCTCGGATACCTGCGCTGGTGGTATGGTCATATCCCGAGATACGAAGGGGTGACCGACGGTGTGTTGAACAACTGGTGGCTCTACGGAACAGACTATGAAACAGCGGTTGCGTTGGCGAAGGTCACGCCTGAGGTGGAAGTGAAGGAAACCCCGGGGTCGATCCCGAAATCGTATGGGCTGGACCAGAACTACCCAAACCCTTTCAACCCGAGCACGACGATCCGCTTCGAAGTCCCCAGACAGGGCACGGTGACCCTGAAGATCTACGATATGCTCGGGAGAGAAGTGGCCACACTTGTCAACGGTGAGCTTACGCCGGGTACGTATTCGCAGGTATGGGATGCACACTCTCATGCGAGCGGAGTCTATTTCTGCCGCCTTTTCAGCAGCAACGGTCCGACGCTCACACGGAAGTTGATGCTGCTCAAATGAGTCATGGCCAAAGAAACACAGGCGTTGACCCGTTCATTCACATGACCATATGGCGGAAATGAAAATGCGCGTCACGTTGTTCTCCCTTCTCCTTGCGCTCACAGCACAGGGTCTTGTCGGTCAAACCCTCAGGACGGTGGAGTGCTCCACCCGTAGCGGGATCACCGTCGACAGTTACATTACCGGTGACGGTCACCAAACAACGCTCCGCCAGCCTCTGCCTCTCTTCTCGCTGCTGATCAATGAATCACTTTATGTGTCGACCGCGGCATCCGGGTCCGCGAGGGGGGATACAATGGTGTTTTCCTTCTCGCGCGGTGTCAAAGGTACTGTTGTCGTCGAGAAGGGTTTCACGAGGGGGTGGAAGGCGACGGTGATATTTGAGAATGCCACCGCGGAGTCGCTCAAGGTGGCCAACGTCGTTCCGTTCGGGGAAGGTCCCGACCGCGTCTATATCACTGCCGCGGGTCCGACGACATATCAGACAAGACTGAGCCGGACGCAGCTGTTCAGGCCCGGGCTTGGCCCGATCGGGGTGATTCTTCCTGACAACGCGTGGGAAATGGGATTCTGTGACGTGCCGGTCACTTCAGCCGGCAATATGGTGGGAATTGCCCGCCGCGTTGGGTCGGAACGCGCTGAAGAGCGCCGTTTCAGGACGATCCTGGCACCCGGCGGTAGCGTGAGATATGCCTTCTTCCTCGATGAACATGGAGGCGACTGGCACATCGGCGTACGGTTGATGTTCCAGGAACGATGGTTGTACGATCTGGAGAAATTTGACGACACCCTCTTCGGACGCGACGATCTGAAATGGATCCGGCACAGTTATCTTTTGACGCTGCTCTTCGCCTGGGACGAGAAATATTACGACGCGCTGAAGCACCGCTATTCTTTTGAACAGTTCCTCGCGGAGAAGAAGCGGCTGCTTGGTGACTACGACGCGTTCATGGTCTGGCCCACCTGGCCGCGCCTTGGGATTGATCAACGTAATCAGTTCGACCTGTACCGGGACATGCCGGGAGGGCTGAAAGAATTGCGCCGTCAGGCTGACGCAGCAAGGCAGCGTGGGACGAAGTATTTCATTGCGTACAATCCCTGGGATGCAAGCACGCGGCGTGAAGACCATCTGAAAGGGATGGAAGAGCTCGTCCGCGAAATCTCGGCCGACGGCGTGGTCCTTGACACCTGGGGTGAATCCAGCAAGGAGTTCCAGGCGGCGGCAGACCGCGTGAAGCCGGGCATCATCATGTACAGCGAAGGAATGGCAGTGCCCAAAGACATGCCCGGTATCGTCGCCGGCCGTGTGCACGATGCCCTGTTTCTCCCGCCAGCACTCAATCTCAACAAGGTCATCAAGCCTGACTTCGCGATCTTCCGGGTCATGCAGGTACAGGAAGGCAGGCTCCACCGCGAGGGGGCACTCTGTTTGTTCAACGGGTACGGGGCTGAGCTCAATGTCATGCGTACAGGCCGGCCTGACTGGATGGACGAAGAGTATCGCTACCTTGGATTGATTGTCAAAACACTCCGTGAGAATTCCGATAATTTCTTGGCGAGCGGGTGGGTCCCCCTGTTGCCGACGACCGTCGACAGCGTCTGGGTGAATTCTTGGCCTTCGGCGGACAAGACGGTCTACACGGTGTACAGCGCACGCCCCGAGGGATTCAAAGGGCCGCTCCTCGAAGGTCCTGTGTCTGCCGAGCGCCACTATGTGAGTCTGTGGCATCATGAAGAGCTGGAACCGGTGATGGCAGGGGGAAAAGCAATGATCCCTGTTGAAACCGACGGATTCAGCCGAGCGTGGCTTGGGACGCGGAGTGAAGGGAATGTTGATTGCATCGCATGGCTGCCGAAGCTTCTGAATGTGCGGTTGGACGGCGACTCTCTCTTCTTCGCCGCAACGAAAGGAACACGCATCCTCGTGTCGGCGGGCGATCCCTCGTATGAAACCCGCTCTTTTGAATTTCCCGTTCGCTATCGCTCCATCTCGCTCCTGACAATCTTCGGACGCTACGAAGGAAAATTCGTCGTTCAGCTCTTCGACGAAGGAAAGCTTCTGGATGAGCGCGCCGTGACTCTGGCGCTGGGGACGCCCCGGCTCATTGCCCGCGCCGAGCCCACTCTCCCCGCGAAGAGCGCGCCGGAAGGAATGGTGGAAATCCCGGCCGCCCCGTACACATTCCGGATGGGGGAGACGCGGGTTCCCAATCCGGTCATTCCGTACCCGGATTTCTCCAAACCCCGCGAGCTTGCGATGAAGAGCTTCTTCATCGACACGTACCCTGTGACCAACGCGAAGTTCAGGGAGTTTGTCGCGGCGACGCACTACACGCCAACCGATACTGTCAATTTCCTGAGACACTGGGTGGACGGCAGCCCGCCGAAGGGCCTGGAGAACCACCCAGTCGTCTGGATCAACCTCGAAGATGCCCGTGTCTATGCCCGGTGGGCTGCGAAGCGCCTGCCCACGGACATCGAATGGCAGTACGCGGCACAGGGCACGGACGGCAGGAAATACCCCTGGGGGAACGAGTTCGATTCGACACGGTGCAACTACCATGCGGGGACAACAACACCCGTCGACGCTTTTCCGGCGGGCAAGAGCCCGTATGGAATGATGGATTGCGTCGGCAACGTATGGCAGATGACGAACGATGTGTACGACAACTGCAGCTACTACTACGTCACCATGAGGGGCGGCAGCTATTACAGCCCGACCACGAGTGAATGGTACGTTCGCGGCGGCCCATGGCAGATCGACCAGCACCAGATGCTGCTGCTGGTCGGCCCCGGGTTCAACCGGAATGCCACGGTCGGCTTCCGGTGCGTAAGAGATGCGTCACCGAAGCAATCCAAATGAAGCGAAAGATACGATCCATGGCACGATCTCTTCTCTTGCTCCTCCCTCTCTTTGCATGGTTGACAGCCGCGGCACAGCCGACGCTCGACAATATCCTTGCGCCATCACGGCTTCCGTATCTGAAGAACAGCACGCTGATCCAGATCTCCAGCAACGACACAACAGGCGGGAATAATGACTGCATCACTATCCCCGCGGGGGGCACCGCACGGATCGCGGAGATCACCGGCCCGGCGGTAATAACGCATCTGTGGTGTACGATCTCCTCACGGGACAAGCACTTCCTGCGGCGGATCCTGTTGCGGATGTACTGGGATGGGGAGAAGCAGCCGTCCGTCGAGGTGCCCATCGGGGACTTCTTCGGGACGGGTTTTCAATACAAGCAGTTCATTACGCCCATCATCGGCATGTCCAGCGGGGGATACTACAGCTACTGGGCCATGCCGTTCAATTTTTCCGCGCGCGTCGAGATTGTGAACGAAACGGGAGAGGAAATCCAGTCGTTCTACTATCACATCGATTACCAGAAGCTTTCCGAACCCCTGGATCCGTCCATCGCCTATTTCCATGCGTCCTGGCACAGGGATGTCCGAACGCCTCCGGGTCAACCGTACACGATTCTCGAAGCGGAGGGGGAGGGGCACGTTGTCGGTGTCGCCATGAGTATGCAGGGGTACGATAACGGGCTCCAGTTTCTCGAAGGAGACGAGGCTGTCTATGTCGACGGTGAACGTCAGGCTTCGATGCGCGGGACCGGTACGGAAGACTACTTCAACAGCGGTTGGTATTTCCCTCAGGGTGAGTTTGCCGCACCGTATCACGGCCTGATTCTGAAGGACGATTCGCTCAGCAGAATCGCGGCGTACCGGTTTCACATTCTTGATGCAATTCCGTTCAAACGGTCCATCAGATTCCAGATCGAGCACGGGCACGCGAATGAGGAGATCGCCGACTACAGCAGCACCGTCTACTGGTACCAGAAGGAACCGCATAAGCCGTTCGGTCAGATGATGAAGCCGGCGCTTCGGATTCCGCTGCGTGTTCAGATCCCGAACGGGGCGCTCGAAGTGGAGTCACTCCCGCTGCGCGGTGTAAAACTTCCGCACGAGATCCAGGACATGTCTTCTTTCGGTCCTGACTGGGGAGGTTTGAAGCAGGTCCGGATTGCCGCGTCGAAACCGGGCGACACATTCACCGTCTCGACCTGGGTGGAGGAAGCCCGCTACGATATGGACCTCTACTTCACCAAGGGGCCTGACTACGGAAAGGTCCAGGTCTACAGCGACGGCCGCCGGCTTGCCGAAATTCAGGGGTACGATAAGACCGTTTTGCCGGGGGGTATGGTCAGGCTCAAGGACCTCCGCTCGAACAAGGGAGAGCTCTGTCTGGAGTTCCGGGTGGTCGGGAAGGACGGAAAGTCGACAGGTTATACGGTCGGCCTTGATGCATTCACGCTTACCCCCCGGAGGGAGTTTATTCCGGAATGGCTTCTCATCGGACCCTTCCCGAATCCCACAGACGCCATGCAGCGGCGGCTCGGTCTTGATACACCCTACCCACCGGAAACTGAACTCGATGTCCGGAAGAGCTACCGGGGCGTCAACGATCAGGAAGTCCGCTGGCGGTCTGTCAAGACGCCGGCAAAGGGGAGGGTGGATCTCTACGACTTTGAACCCAACGAACACGTTGTGGTGTATGCGCTGACCTATGTTCATTCTTCCACCGATCAGACCGTTCCCCTTCTCCTGGGGTCCGACGACGGAGTGAAGGTTTTCTTCAACGGCGCAGTTATCCATCGGGTCCTTCCCCCCCTCCGCATTTCCAGGCCGGACCAGGATAGAGTGCCTCTCGCCCTGAAAAAAGGATGGAATACGTTGCTGATCAAGATAGAGAACAACCTGGGTGGGTATAATTTCTATGCCCGCGTTATCGATCCGGCGCGTTCCGTCCGGTTCAGCCTACGGACGCCGTAAGGAAACCATCCTGTGGTTCCTCTGAACCTTGAAGAACACCCGCACCGACGGTATAATCCCCTGACAGGGGAGTGGATTCTCGTGTCGCCACACAGGGCGAAGCGGCCGTGGCAGGGGAAGATTGAAGATCATCCGCCCGACACGCGGCCCTCGCACGATCCGGGCTGCTATCTCTGTCCGGGAAATGCGCGCGCAGGGGGAAAGCGGAATCCTGCCTACGGTTCCACGTTTGTGTTTGACAACGACTTCAGCGCGCTGCGACCCACCACTCCACTGGACAAGATTGACCGTAAGAGTCTGATCGTGGCGAAGGGCGAACCGGGGATCTGTCGGGTGATCTGCTTCTCCCCCCGGCATGACCTGACGCTGGCTGAGATGCAGTTTCCCGAGATCCGCGGTGTTGTCGACGTCTGGGCGGATCAGTTCCGCGAGCTGGGAGCACGGGGCGATGTGTCGTATGTTCAGATCTTCGAAAACAAAGGCGAGCTGATGGGATGCAGCAATCCTCATCCGCATTGCCAGATCTGGGCGGAAGGGTCCGTCCCCGTCGAGCCTGCGAAGGAAACGCGCCAGATGAAGAGCTACCGGCGACGGACAAAGCACTGCCTGCTCTGCGATTACCTGAAGCTGGAGCGAAGACTCCGTGACAGGATTGTGCTGGAGAATGAGACGTTCACCGTCATCGTCCCCTTCTGGGCAGTCTGGCCGTTTGAGACCATCCTGATTCCGCGCCGGCATCTCTCAAGCTTCAATGACTTCCGGGAACCGGAACGGGATGGGCTCGCTGATGTGATCAAGCGGATCGCCGTTCGATATGACAACCTCTTCCGGATGTCGTTCCCCTATTCGGCGGGATTCCATCAGGCGCCGACAAACGGGCGAGCCCACCCGGAGTGGCACTTTCACATGCATTTCTATCCACCTCTGCTGCGCTCAGCAAGCGTAAAGAAATTCATGGTGGGGTATGAAATGCTGGGGAACCCGCAGCGGGACATCACGGCGGAACTGAGCACGGAACGCCTGCGAAATCTCCCGGACATTCACTACCGCTTCCATCCTCATCGGGCATCAAGCGACAGCGGCATTTGAATGGCCCCGTCGGCGGTCGCCTTGGCGCCCAGTTGAGCATCAAGGAAGAATATCCGTCCTTCGTCTATCCCGTTCTGCAACACAAGGACGTTCTTTACCGCGGCCGCCCGGTTCCGGGCAAGCGCACGCAGTTCTTCGTCGCTGACGCTCATGGCGGCGGTGAGGCGGCTTCTGGCGGATGCGATGATCGCTGCTTGCCGTATCTCCGATGGGATTTCCTTTCCGGTCGTATCTGTTGCCGCGATCAACTCTTCGGGATCAGCCTTCATCGTTTCCCGGTACAGCTTCAGCAACCGGTCGACGTCACGCGCCGACAGCGCGGTATCGGTTGCGGTGCTACCCGGGCCGCGAAGCCTGCGCATGAGTTCAGCAGATGCAAGCGCGCGGCGATCCGTGGAATCGGCAGAGACACCGCGAATATCAAGCCGTAACGCCGGCCGCTCCGTGAGCGCCCTGGAAAGGCTTGCGAGCTTCGATTTCTGGTCTGCCGCAAGAGAATCCGACCCCGGAGCAAATTCCACGTAGCTCAAATCCTCCTGGCTTCCCCCGAACAAACTTCCGAGCAGCTTGAACGGCGCCGTCACGGCCTTGACGATGAGATTGACAAAGACCTTGAGAACAATGGGGAACAAGCTGAATTCCGGATCATTGATATTCCCGCTGACGGGGATGTCGAGGTCGATCACACCCTTTGAATCCTTGAGCAATGCAATGGCAAGCCTGACAGGCAGACTCGTCACATCCGGCCCCTCGACTTTCTCGCCGAGCGTGAGCTGGTTGATGACGATCTTGTTCTCACCCTCAAGGAAGTTGTTATTCAGCTTGTACCGGAGGTCAAGCGTCATCTTCCCCTTGTCGATCTTGTATCCGGCGAATTTGCCGGCATACGGGGTGAAACTCGTCAGGTCGATGTTCTCAAAACGCATCAGGATGTCCGTGAAGGCCTGATCGGTCAGGGGGTTGATCTCGCCCTTGATGGTGGCAGGGGCGTACCGGTCGACCCTCCCTTCAAGGTCCACCACTGCGCGCGAGAGCTCTTCCGAGCTCAGCCCCTTGATGGTGCCGTTCATCTGCTGGATGCCGATCGCGAAACTCGGTCTCAGGGAGAGGTCCGAGAAGTTCAACGAACCGTCAATGACACGGATCTGGCCGATGGTGGTCGGGGTTCTGGTTTCGGCAATGTGAGCGGCCGCGGTATCCCTGGCATGTATTGTATCGGCCGCCCTTCGCATGATACTCTGGAAGTTCGTTGTCCGGTTTGTATCGATGGCGACCCGGGCATAGGCCTGCCGCGCGACGATCTCGCCGATACTGAGCGATGCCGGCTCCCCTGCGTATCTGATCTGCTTTATCTCCAGACGGTCCCACCGGAGGAAATCCTCGTCCAATTTCTGGTCGGTGCAACGGAAGTTGTCCGACCACACATCCCCTGCGAACGTAGCAATGCTCTTGTCGCCGCGGGTCACATAGGTCGTCTTTCCCTTGAGAGAAAGAGACCCGCTCTCGACCGTGAGGTCCGCCGACTGATCGACGTACGGTTGAAACGGAATCAGTCCGATCCCGCTGCACTCCACGTCAAGTCTTGCGCTGGCCGGCTCATCCGTGAATGTGCCGTTGATCCGGAGTGTCCCGGCCTGGTTGATTCCGGACTGGACGACGAGGGATGCCGGCTTGGAGGACCCCACACTGTAATGCCCGATGGTCAGGTTGAGCGGAGACAGCTCGATCGGTGCCGGCGGAACAGCGGTAAGATCAGTCATCCGGACAGTGTAGTTGCCGAGCTTGATGGTATCGATGCTGACGGCCCAGGGAATCGTGTCCAGGGATGCGGGCTTGACGTTTGCGCTGTCGGGCTTGAAGAGGAGCAGCGTCTTCGCGCCGAAATTGCCATCCGTCTCCCTGGACGTGTTGAGCCGCCCCCCTTCGGTGGTGATTGACGCTATCCTGATTCTCTTCGATTTGTAATCAAGGTCCATGCCGCCGATGGCGAGGGAAGGGACGCTCAGGGCTTCCTCTTTCGTGGCCGGGTCAATGAGCGCAAGCGACCGGACACCGATGCCGCCATTCCGGATGCGGAACGCCATTCCCGATTTCGGGAAGGCAAACTCGTAGTCGGCGTGCATCGTCAGCTCGCCGCCGGTGATTTCATAATTCACCCTGTCCCGCATAAACTCCCAGATCGTCCGGGCCTTGAGCCCGGTCAGGGCCAAGCTCCCGCTGGATTGGAGGGGGACAATCGAGATGTTCCCGCGCCACGAGAGGGCCTCGCCTCGTGTCGTGCTCGCGTCGAACGCGTACATGCCATGTTCACGCGGCCGCGTGGTGAAGTCACGCAGGGACAGACCGAGGGAATCGAACGTTGCGACGAACGGGACTGACGGTGTTCGGTCCTCGTAGATGGTCGTACCCCGGGACACAACCAGTTTGTCAATGACCAGCGGCGTCGGAGCTGTGGTGTCCGTGGCAGCCGAGTCCCGTGGCGTGAGGTTCTGATAGTTGGCAGTTCCGTCGCGGAACACCTTGACGTGGAAGAATGGACTGTCGACGCGGACCTCGGAGAACGTATATGCCCGCGTGAACAAGGAGCGGATCTCGAAGTTCAGGTACAGTTCATGGAGCCCGATGAATTTCTCCCCCTCCTGGTCAAGAAGCGACAATTCGTGAAGCGTGATCGACAGGGCAAAAGGATTGATCCTGACGTTGTCCAGGGTTACCTTCCGCCCCGTATAACGTGATATCCCTTCCACCAGCTTCGATTTGACGATCCCGGGGAGGATGAAGAAGCCGAAGATAGCATACGCCACAACGAGGATTGCCGCCATGGAGGCAAGAATTCTAAAACGGCGATTCTGCAAGAATTTCATAGAATGGAAATCTACTTGATAGCCCTTCGGAGTTTGTTCTTCAGGCTGTGGATGTGTCGGAGCGCATCTTTGTATTTCGGATGGTCCTTGGCCGCGAGCGCCTCATCGCGTTTCTTCTTCATCGCTCTGATCTCTACCTTGACCTGTCCCTTGTTGATCCCGACGGCGACATGATGCTTGTGTGCCTCAATGCCAAGCGCCTCGCAGAGTGCGGGAAGCAACTTCTCCTTGTGCATCGTGCTGTGACCCTTGACGGCCTCGTGTTCGATCCCGTCGGCGATCTGCCGGAGCTGAGCGACAGTCATTTCACTTAACTGTTCATAGGTGTACGTCATGGCAAATCCTTCCAAAGAAGAGTGGGGAAGTATGGACAACCTGGACTAAAATATGACATAGGACAAGAAAGGTCAATGGGCAGGCTGATACGCCCGGGAAGGGCATGAGGAATTATTCAGCAGCCGGGATCGCGCAACCGCCGCATCAATTTCTGTCAGGCCGGGTTATTATTGATTTTCCCGTGGTGAAACCATACATTTGGGCGATTGCGATCAACATTCTCCACTACCAACCGGTACCGACGATGACCAACCTTCGCACATGGTGCTTCCTTGTTATGCTCGGCGGACTTCTCGTTCCCCCGCCTGTTTCTGCCCAGGATATTCACAAACGATTCCAGATCACACCATATTTCGCACTCGATGGATACAGGTGGAAGGAATTCGGGGACACCGGAGATGAGCTCCTCACGGAAAGCGGGCTGCTGTTCGGGCTGGGTCTCCGGCCGAAGGTCTCCTTCGGCTCGTCGATGCGGTTCTTCCTGGATGCTGAATTTGAGTACTGGTTCGGGTCGGTTGACTATGAGGGGTTTATTCAGGGTCAGAATGGCGTTCGCACTCCGTACACCACGACCACCGTCTACGGAGGCATCGACTTCTCCCTGAAGGCAGGGTACAAATTTCCCGTCGCAAAATCGTTCGATCTCACTCCCGCGGCAGGCTTCGGGTATCAATACTGGAACCGCAATCTGGACAATGGCGGCAAGAACGGATACGACGAACAGTATTCGGTCTTCCTCCTTGACCTTGGGGTGACCGGGCTGTACCAGTTCAGTCGGCCATCACAGGGTTACCTGACACTGCTTCTGGAGATGCCGGTGTCGATCTCCGAATCCATCGACCTCGCCTCGCGCGGCCAGGGCGGTCCGGCGAACATCAGCCTGAGCCCGGGAACCAGTCCCGCGTTCCAGATACGGCTTGGTGGCAGTTTCTACAACGTGTTCGTTGAAGGGTTCTTCAGGACATGGCTGTTGACGAAGTCGAACGAGGACCAGGGGTACCACCAGCCGGAATCGACGCAGAAGAAGTTCGGTGTGCGTCTGGGTTATGTGATCGGGGTGATCTGAAAGCCGCTCATCCCATCGGCGGTGCGACGGGCAATTGTTCGCTTCCGTATTTCCGGGCATGACCGGCCATGATCCGGTGCAATTCATTCATTGTTCTGGCATCGAGGAACGGCTCATCCTTTTGTGCAAGGAGTTCATCCACGCGTTTTGCCGCCCTGTCTGCAAGCTCCGGCTTCCCGCTCTCGATCCATTGCTGCGCGTTCCCGCGGTCGATGATCTTCGGGAATTTGTGTTCCAGGCGGAGCCATTTGAGCGTATGCGGATGGGTCAGAAAGTCAGCACTCTCCTGCATTTCGGCAAACAGGCTGAGCGCCATCGGCTCTTCACGTTGCTGTATTCCTTCGATGAGTCGGTATGCCATCGCGCAGATTTCGTTGTCGATCACGAGCTTTTCCAGGCTCTGGCATTTCTCGAAGTCGATCATCCCGACACCGGACACCACGTTGATTCCGGCGAGTGCAGCGAGCACAGCTCCGATCCCCGACTCCAGCCCCGCCTGTGCGTCGATACACTTCGAGTCGCTCAGTCCCATATAGGCATGGGTGGGGAGCCCGAGCCGGCGGCCGATTTGCGCGTATCCGGCGTCGATCATCATGGTCTCCATCGCCCCCATCGGTGTGCTCCCATTGCGCATGTCGAAACTCGAGGGTGATCCACCGAAGATGACCGGTGCGCCCTGGGAAGCGAGTTGTGCGATGACGAGGCCGGCGAGGTTCTCGGCGGCATGCTGCACGAGAGCTCCCGCAATTGTCACGGGGGATGTCGCGCCGGTGAGCGGCATGGAGACAAATTCCGAGGGGATCCCCGCCCGTGCGCAGTTGATGACACTCTGTGTCGTCAGGTTGCTCCATTTGAGCGGGGGAGAGGGGCAAGCATCAAATATGGCGAGGGGTTTGTTCTTCAATTCCGCGGCGCCACCCCGCACAGCGCAGAGCATCTCGAACATCGGCGCAAATCCCTCAACAACGAACAATCCGGTGACGATTGGCTTGGAAGAGTGCTGCAGACCGAGGAAAAGTCTGTAGCAGTCGGTCACCTGCTCCGGCACGTCGCTGCTGATCAAGCCTGTGCTCTGAAAGTGAAAATGCTCGAGCTTTTCCGTGAGGCGGCAAAAGCGGATGACGTCCCTTGTCACCGCCTGCCGTTCCATCTGGTTGGCGTGGTCAAACAGTGTCAATGCTGCGGACCCGGGATCAAAATGGACATCCCATCCGCCAACATGGTATGAGTGTGAACCGCTGCTGTCGAACATCTTGATGCTGTCGGGGGTTGTCTTCAGCGATTGCTCCACAAGCGCCCGGGGGATGAGAATTCGCCGGGATGGAGCTTCCGCCCGGGCGCCGGCATCGGCAAGAAGCTGGACTGCCTCAGCGTTTTCGACGAAGACCCCGTTCCGTGCAAGGAGGTCCATGGATTCGTCGATGATGGCATCAACGAGCTGGTCGTGCAACAGCTGGAGTGTCGGGCGCAGTGATGGTTGCATGGAATATCCTGTGGCGTGGTGCGGATGGGGTGGTTGTCGGAGGTCCGGCCACACTCAATCCTGCTGGCGGGTGAGACCGGGCACTCTGTGCCAACGTACGGGGTAAAGTACTGGAGAAGAATGGGATTGTCAATGGGGAAGTGAGGAAGGGAACGCGACCGTGCAAGGGCCCCCGGGGCGGTGTGGAGACGGCGTCCTAGCTGGGCGAGCTATCGTGTGCTGACGAGTGTCGCTACAACCGATCGGGGCTGCGAGGGGATGATTATTGAGGGATATTGAACTGTTTCGAGGAGATCCCCTGCCCTCCGAACTGGTCTGTGGCAATCAGCTTGAGGAAAACAGCCGAGGGCCTGCCTTTCAAGTCGATCGTAATGGTGAACCTGGTTCCCCGGATTTTGTCGAGGGTGGCGATTCCAGACGGTTCCGACTGAAGAGAAAGCCTGACGGGCCCGCCGATGGGATCGGAGGACTCCGCGGAAATCAGAAACACGCTCCGCGAGCGGTCCAGGTTTTGCTGTACCCAGCGTATCTGCGGGGGTGGCGGGGACTGGAGGGTTACCCGGTGTGTTTTGATCGGGGAGCCCCGGTACAGCACGGTGAAACTCAGAGATTTCCATCCCTGTTGTGGAACAACGGTGTCCTTCGGCACGACGGGCTTTGTCCCGAGCGGCTGGCCGTCGCGGGTCGCCTCAACCGACAGGTCAAGGGGCCCGAGGCCCGCGATCTGACCGTCGAAGACATAGGGAATTCCCCAGAAGCCTTTGTCCGACGGCAAGGTTCCAAATGATGCCGGGAACACCTGAACGCCGAATGCCACTGTTGCGACGTCCTTCGCTCCCAGACCCCGGTGGGCGTCGACACTGACGGTGAACGATCGCTTGCCCAATTCGGGCTTGTCCCATACACACTGCACAAACGATCTGTCTTCGGCGGAGCGTTCGATGCGGGCTGGCGGGGTCACACTGAACGATACGCCGCTGATGTCCTGGACACCGCCGACGAAGATCTTCTTTACGAATGCAGGTCCGAGCACCCACGTGTCGTTGGTCTCCTGCACGCTGAGCGTTATCTGGGGAGGAGCGATGCCGCTCTTCTCGACTTTTGCGATGAGGTAGGCCGTATCGGTGTCGACGCTTTTCAACCGTTCCGAGTACTGGACCACGTACGTCGTGTCCCGGATCTGTACCTTCATGGTCTTTCCGGCGGTGATCACGCGATGTTTGTAGCCGGAAACCGCAAACCGATAGATGCCTGCTTCCAGCGGGGGTGTTGTGACGACGCCGTCGCCGTTGTCATTTGCGACCGTGACGGATGATGGATCGACCGTGCCCGGCCCCTCGCTCTCAACACCGATCAGTGTGAATTTGATGTCGCTCCGGTCCATCGGACCATCAGCCTTCACCCGCAGTCGTACAGGCTCGCCGGTCTGCGGCTGATTCGGGCTGATGAAGGCCCGCACCGTATCAACATAAGCGCTCAGCCGGAGGGGTTTGACGTATACTTCGATGAGGTGTGCGATGTCTTCATCCCGTTCCCGCAAGAGACGGTCGCGTTCCATCGTGATCACAAACACCGTGATGATGGCGACGATGTACAGGACGAAATAGAAAGAAATATGGGAGGACTTCATCTTATTGGGGCTGGTCCTTGGACTCCGCGATGCGCTGGCTCATCTCGGTGAGAAGCTGTTCGAACTCCCGTTTCACCCGGAGGTTGAGCTGGTCATTCACGATGTCGTTCATTTTTGTTGCCAGCTCGCGCACCGATCCGTCAAGCCGGCCGAGCTGCTCAAAGCGTCCTTCGGTGGCTTTCAATCGGCTCTCAAGCAGCACGATGTTGGAGCTCAGCTCCCGGATGGCCGATGCCAGGTGCTCCGAGTATTGCGGAGGTGGCGCCTTGTGAATGAGCACCTTGCCGTTCTCCGTCGTCTGTTCCTCTTCTGTGAAGTACACGGTGATTGCCCATACGATCAAGAGCGTGAACTCCAGTGCCAGCGCTCCGTAGACGATCCAGACAGGAAGAATGCCGAGTCCCCGCAGACCGACGGTGACGACCAGTATTCCTGCCGCGCCAAGGACAAAGCTCTGGACATGATACTTGTATGTCGGGACGAAGATCTTCTGCATGAATCGCCGGAAGCCGCGCGAAAAGCCATACGCGCGGATCTCGTCCGTCAGCAGAAGCCGGAGGGGACCGGCCTCCGATTCCGCAAAGAGGAGGATAAACACGAGGACGAGCAGGACCGGCAGGATCAGAACCAGGACAGGCGCAAACAGCAAGGCACGGAAGAAGCGCATACGATTCCTTTCGGGATGAGCCCGCTCAGTAGATCACCTGAATCCGGGGTGATATCATGAAAAAGTACGGTTGTTCCCACGGTTTCGGATCGCGGAAGATGGGTGCGTAGTACTTCAGGTCCACAAAGATAAAATTCTTCACCAGTTCGAACCAACATTTGGCGAATATGATCGAACTGTAATACTGGATGCCGACCCCGTAGAGGCGCTCCCCCTGGTGCACGTACTCGATGCCCACAATGGGGCTGATGTAGTTGTCTTTGTTGACGATGACGATCGAACCGTCGGTCCGCACTTCGCTGGTGGTTACCTGATGGTATCCCAGTCCGCCCCGCAGCGTGAAGAGATGCTTCCCGCCGCCGACAAGCTCCTGCTGACCGTACACCACCTGTCCCAGCGTGTGCACTGAATAGATTGTGTCCGGATCTGCCAGGAAGTTCGGGTTGGTGACCGATCGCAGTTCATCGATCTTGAAGTCGAATTCGATCTGCCCGGTGAGGAGCGGGGCGGTGTACTCGGTCGCAACCCCGACGCCGCCGGTCAGTTTCCGGGGTATCAGGCCGAGAGGATTTTCATACGACGGCTCATTGTTGCCCGCGGCGAGCGGGGTGACGATGCCGAGTTTGAGCCGGTCGAAAATTCCCAGCACCTGGAGTGCGCCGGCGGACCAGAAATGGTACCCGATTTCCTCGTACCCCAGTCGTGCCTCAAGGCCGAGTCCGTTGTTGAACAACAGCGTGCTTGTAAACGCGGAGAGTGAAAGAGCGGCAAAACGGGGTGTATACCCGAACAACATGGGATTGCGGGGCTGCGGCGGGTTGGGGTCGAGCACCCGACGGGGGTATGGCCCGAACAGGATCTCCTGACGCAGTGAATCGCTGAGATTGACCCTGACGTCCCGCTGACCCATCGTGGTCGTTCCGGCCGAGAGCTCCAGAATCTGGCTTCCTTCCGGATTGGACACGACAACGACATCGGTATCCCGTCCGTTCCCCGGGTAGCGGAGGTGAAACACGCGGAGCACACGCTGCTTCAGATCTTCGTCCAGCACGATCCACGTGGGGCAGTGTTTCTTGTACACGGTATCGACATTGTTCAGCGCGGTGAGCATTCGTTCCATCCGGGCGCGGTCTTCGCGCTTCTGGAGGAGACTCGCGCGGAGGATGGCGGAGCTGTCCGTGATCACTGCCGGCTGGGTTGGTTGGCCCGACGCCGGGTCTGTCCAGGCGAGGAGGCTCAGCATGCCGGTCGCGGCGATCAGTAGGTGTATGCGTGTCATGGTAAGACCAGTTCCCGTGTCTGTTGTCAGAATGGAATCCGCAGACGCGGGGAGATATAGAATAGTTCCGGATATTCCCACGCTCGTATGGTCCCCAGGGGCCAGACATATTTCGCTTCAATGCTGAGGTACCCCGGGACGATCTCCAGAGAACCGGCAAACATGAGCGTGAGATTGTAGTATTGAACGCTGGCCGAATACCGTTCGGTCACGTCCTTGTTCATGTATTCGATCTTGACGTACGGACTGATGATGTTCGTATGTTCACTGAGCAGAATGGTCACGTCCCCGGACGACGTTGTCTGTGCCGTGGCGGGGGTGACTCTGTGTCCGCCGAGCCCGACCTTCGCCCGGACCAGGTTGGTCGGGTCGAGCGATATCCCGAAGGAGTAAAAGAGATTAACGACGCCCGAGAGGTAGTAGAACTCATTCGGGTCCGTTGCGGTATGCAGATCGGATTTCCAGAAACGCGCGACATAGAAGAGACCCCCCAGGGCCCCGAAATCGAATTCCCCGAGGAACCCGCGGGCGCCGGTCAGCCGCCGTGCCCTGAAAAGGAAGGGGGGAAACAATTCAACATCCTGGCGGCCGATGGCGATCGGCATGACGAACCCGAATCGATACCTCTTGTACGCGGCGAGAAATTCCACGGTGCCATTGGACCAGAACGGGAGGTTGACCACATCAACGCCGAGGCGGGCTTCGCCTCCCCAACGGGGGCCGATCTTGGTTTCGATGTCCGAAAGGGCCATCTCGACAGCCCCCGATCCTGCGCCGGTCTCCCACTGCGGGTTGACCGGGTTGAAACTGTCCAGCAATTTGTCATAGCCAAGGAGTTCGGGTTGCAGAGGGGTTTCGAGCTTGAATGCCGGATCCCGAAGCTCAACATCGCGGGAGTACCGATAGCTCTCCGCGACCTTCGTGTACAGGTACTTGTCCTGGGATTTCTCGAGCGCATTCTTGAGGGTCATACCCTTGAACACGGCACTTCCGAATCGCACCTCGATCAGGTCGTTCGTGGGGGTCGCAAGAACCTGGGGATCCGAGCCGGCCTCAGATTGTATCGAAGAATCAGCCTGAAGGAGCGCATAGAACAGCGAATCACGAAGTGTCGGGTTGTTGATCACCCAGGACTTGATCGTGGCATACTCCAGGATGTTCTTGTCCACCGTTGCCGCTTCAAGGAAATGCTGCTGGAGATCGATCTGTTCGTCATACACGCGGAGGGAATCCTTCAGCGCCTTGATTTCAGCCCGATTCTCAGTGCCGTTGTTTTGCGCGCGCGCAACGACGAGCGGCAGAGAGCAGAAGAGGATACAGCCGATGATGATTCTGTGAAGCAGGGTAACTCCCATGGCTGCGTTGGTGTCTTTTCAGAGACGGGTAAAGAGACCCCGTCGGTCCATGCCAAACGGGCATCGGCGGCCGGAAAATGTCAGCCGCCTTCGTATATCTGTCACGTCACACGGAGGATTTCCGACAACCCCTGAGATGTCGGATACGCCACGTGGCCGAGAGCGTTAAGGAAGGGTTAACCATCCCCAAATCGACGCTCAGCCGCCCAATGCAGGTCTACAGCAACTTCCTCAATTCGGGTATCATCCGCTGTGTTGCCGCGCAATCTCTCCAGCGTCCGGAGACCTACTAATAATGGCTGATTTGGGATAAAAAAGCAAACATTCGCGAAAATTTTTGTATATTTCTGGCCGTTAATGCACAATGTGCTCTGTGTCAACTGCTGGGGTGCTCATGTGAGACAATCACCCACTGGTGCCTCTCTCAGGCAAAGTTTGTCAATTCCTGCTCTGGTCGAATCTCTCGTCATTCCTGGCATCGAATTGTGCGACCAGCTGATGTGAGTTTCTGGTTGTATGTTTCCTGCCGCCGTGGATTTCAAAAAGCTGGGGGGCCGTGATCCGTCTCATGCGGCTACCCGAAAGATTGTGCAGCCTGGAGAAGCTTTTGACCCAAAAGATGTTTCCATGAGTGACTGGGAGGTTCAACTTAGAGCTTGCGTTTGCGGTTGTTTTGATGCATTTTTGTCCATCTGAAATTTTGGTTGGCAATACCCGGGGAAATGAAGACTTCCTGCGCACCGGCGGTTCACCCTCGCCCG
>Ga0315275_10000319_pt1 | contig 39808 bp, 37 predicted proteins | sample YL17G03_0_MG_FD_205557 | JGI IMG/M metagenome (GOLD analysis project Ga0315275, IMG submission 205557) | Sediment microbial communities from Yellowstone Lake, YNP, Wyoming, USA - YL17G03_0 | ecosystem: Environmental > Aquatic > Freshwater > Lake > Sediment | place: USA: Wyoming | collected... | reverse complement strand
CACCATCCGAACTGAGCGCATGTCAATGTCGCCAGGCTGAAGTCCGGATCGATCGGGGGTGTCCAGTTCCACATCGCGAGGTCCCAGTTCAGGTACTTGTTGTCCGGGGCCGTCATGAGGGCGTAGGCACCGGTTCTGGTCACCGGCTTCGGGGTGAGCTTCACGCCGATCTCGGCGAAGCCCGCTTGGATCACCGGGAACGCCCTGTCGCCGGCGCGGCGCTCGGTCGGCGGCAGAATCACCTCGTAGGTCATGGGGTGACCGTTCGCGACCCTTATCCCGTCCGAGCCCTTCTGGTAGCCGAGCGAATCCAGGATCTCGTTCGCCTTCGCGATGTCGAACGGGAGCGGTTGGATCGAGGAGTCGTGCCACTTGCCGCTCGCCGGTGGGACGATCGTCGTGCCCGGCTGCGCATACCCGAGCCAAGCCGTCTCGATGATCTGGTGCCGATCGATCGCGTACTCGAAGGCCTGGCGCGCCCGCGGGTCCATGAGCTCAGGGTCCGTCTCCTTGTAGGGGCTCGAGTTGATGATGAACGTCCGGTAGGCGATCGCGGGGCCCACGTAGACGTTCATCCCGGCGTCCTGGAGCGTCTTCACGGCGGCCGTGGGCACGGTCTCGATCGCGTCGATCTCGCCCGTCTTGAGCGCGGTCACCATCGCGTCCTCGAACGTGAAGTGCTGCAGCGCGAACCCGTCGATGTGAGCCGGCGTGCCGTAGTAGTTCGGGTTCTTCTCGAAGATGGCTAGCTCGTCCTGCTCGAACTCGGTGATCATGAATGGGCCGCCGGAGACGACCGGCTCGCCCTCGGAAGGCAGGTTCGGGAAGAACCTTATGGCCTTGCCGTCCCCGGTCGCGTACTGCGCCCACACATGCTCGGGGAGGATCGCGTCCAGTTGGATGTTCGACAAGACCATCGGCACCGGCCGCGAGTAGCGGAACACCGCCGTGTTCGCATCGGGCGCCTCCACCTTCACCAGGTTGGCGACCGAGGTTGCGGTCATCCCCGTAGGCCCGTCCTGGAACTTGATGTTCGTGTTGAAGGTGAACGCCACGTCCTCAGCGGTGAGCGGCTCCCCATCGGACCACTTCGCGTTCGGCACGGTGTGGAAGGTCCAGGTCAGGCCGTCCTTCGATGTTTCCCAGCTGGTTGCGAAGTCCGGGCCGTAGTCGAATTCGACCGTCTCGAACTGCACCAGGTACGGGTAGATGTACTGAAAGGCAGCGTAGGCATCGGCGTTCTTCCCGACGTACGGGTTCAGCGAATCGATGCCGTCGACCCCCGCGAGCTTGAGGAACCCGCCCTCCTTCACCTGTCCCGACGGGCTGGTGGTCGTGCGCCCTCCTCCGCCTCCGCTGCAGGCGGCCGCGACCAAGGCGAGGAAGGCGACGATCGACGCCAGTCTCTTCATCCGCTGCCTCCCGCATCCCGGTCGACGCCGAGCTGCCCGCGAGTCTCGGGCGCCTCGATCCTCGGTTCGGGCAATCCTCCCCTGATGCGCCGCCCTACGCAAAGCAGGGCAGGCGATCGCTTCCCGAGGCTCTTCACCACGCATCTTCTGATCCGTGCTAGCTGAGCGGCAACGATCGAGCCGTGCCAAGCACCTCACGCAGCCCGACGATCATCCGCATCTCTGCCTGCCCCCTCACGTCCAGGGAGAGGTCGAAAAGCCCATCGCGGGCGTCGCCGGAGGGCCCGGGTCACCAAGTGTGCTCGCCACGCCGCCCAGCGTTCGAGTTGCCACTGCCATCCACCTCCGGAAGGGCAAAGTTGCGTGTTTCCACGGAGGCGCGAGTGGCCGAGTCCGAGGTTCCATCGACCCAGGTGGAGCGCCCTCCCCCAGAAGAGCGGGAGGGCGCCCAACAGAGGGGGTGTGGATGATGCGAAGGACGGTCTTGCCCCTACTGGTAGTCGTGCTCGTGCTCGCCTCGTGCGGAGGAGGTTCGGAGGAGAACAAGCCGAGCGGGAGCGTAACGTCAGGGGCATCGCCGACCCCCTCGCCGACACCGGAGCTGCGCACCGACTACGACATCCCGCCGTGGAGCGAGCTCGTGGCGATGTACGACTACGACACCTCCGAGCCGCTTGGCTACAAGGTGGCCGGCAAGGAGCGGGAGCACGGGGCGACCGTGTACGACATCGAGTACCAAAGCTCGGGATACGCCGTGCCGGGCTCCCTCGTGATCCCCGACGGGCAGGGCCCGTTCCCCGTCGTCGTGTATCTCCCCGCCAACGACGCCCACAACGCGTTCCTCCTGCCGGACGCCCTCGCTCTGGCGCAGGAGGGGTACGCGGGACTCGTCGTCACGTCCCCGGAGAAGCGGGAGCCTTTCGCCGACTTCTTCTACCCGACGTTCGATGCGGACACGAACATCGAGGCGTTCGTCGTGTACGTGACCGATGTCCTCCGCGGGATCGACCTGCTCCAGACGCTGCCGGAGATCGACGCAGGGCGCATCGGGCTCGTCGGCCACGTCGCCGGCGCCGACGTCGGGGCGATCGTCGCGGGGCTGGATGACCGGATCGACGCCTACGTGTTCATGGTCGGCGAGGGCTACTTCACCGACTGGGCCAGGATCCTCACCGAGCTGGGCTACGGGGCGGACTCGGAGTCGGAGCTGCTTCGCTACCAGGACCGGACCGCCGTGCTCAACGGCGTGAACTACGTCGGGCACAACCAGGGAGCGGCGTTCCTGTTCCAGGCGGCGAAGGACCTGCTGAACGACGTCACGGAGCCGAGTCAGCAGGCGCTCTTCGACGCCGCGCCCGAACCAAAGACGCTCACCTGGTACGAGGTCAACGGCGACATCTGGCTCGGGTGCCCGCCGCATGGCAAGGACGACTGTGACCCGGGCCTGCCCGTGTTCGTGGACCATCGCGCCTGGCTGGAGAAGAACGTCTGAGAGCGAGCCGAGGCCGACCCGCACCTGCGGGCGGTGCTGGCCGGGATGCTGTGGGGGGCTAGCGATCGCCAGGGGACCTCAGTCCGGACAAGGGCCGGCCCCCTTCCCGTTTCCGTACCTAGATGTCGTGGAGGTGAGCGGATTCGAACCGCCGACCTCTGCCGTGCGAAGGCAGCGCTCTACCGGTCTGAGCTACACCCCCGATACGGCGGCTAGCGTAACAAAGGGCACCCAGCGCCCGGAGCGCTCGGCTACTGGTCGCCGAGGACGTCCTTGGCGTGGCGGTCGAGGGCATCGCGGAGGTCACGGGAGACGATCGCGACCGACAGGTCGCCCCGCGTCCTCTCGATCAGGCTCCGGGCGACGTCGGTGGAGCGGCGCAGGTTCAGCGTGATCGCGTCGGGGTAGTCCATCGAGACGAGTACGTAGTACATGTCGTCCATCGCTGTGAGGACGGCTTCGCCCTCGGTGACCTTCCCGTGACGGAGCAGGTCGAGGATGTGGCGACGCGCCTCGCCGATCGCCTCGGCCATGCCGTTCAGGTACGGCGCGTCCTCGACGCCGAGCTCCTCGGGCGTCGGCAGCTCCGTCGCGCCCGTGACGACGGCCTCGGTGATGCGCGCCTCCGCGTACTCCTTCTGCGCGTCCTGCAGGTAGCCGGCGAAGCGGATATCGGGATGATCGCGGACGGCGCCGAGCCCCTCGTCGATCGCGGCCCTCGCCTGGTCCATCAGGCGGTGCGCCGTGTCCCACTCGGAGCGGTGGATCGCGCGGATCGCGTTCGCGCACGAGCGGATCGCTCGGCGAGCGGCCGGCAGCGCGCGCTCGCGCGCCTCCATGCGCTCGTCGAAGCGACGGCGGATGCCGTCGGAGATGTCATCGAGGTTCACCGCGGGCGTCAGACGCGCGCGCCGACCTCGCGGGCTGGCCGGACCACGATGTCCACGATGTCGTCCGTGCCGTGCGCGACCAGGCCGTTGAACGACGGACGTGTCGTCCGGCTCGCGCTCTCGCCGACGTAGCGTTGCGGCACCGGGCGCGCACGCTTCGGGGCGGCCACCTGGCGGATCCGCTCGCTCGCCCGAGTCCGCGGGCTGCGCTCCTTGATCGAGAGCAGCATCCACACGTAGGCGGCGAGCAACGCGAGGAGGGCGGCGGTCGCCCACCACACGACGTGGAGCGGCGGCACGAGGCCGATCAGGAAGGTGAGGCCGATGCTATCGAGGAGGAAGACCAAGACCTTTCGGCGGCGCTCCCGGGCCCGCTGCTCTGCCCTGGCCCTCGGACCGATGAACGCGACGCCCTTGCGAGGAGTGACGATCCAGCGTCCCTGTTGGTGTCCGCCGGTCTCCGCGAGCAGCTCCATGTTCCTCTCGAAATCCTCCACGCTCCGCTTCGACGCCTTCCTTCGATCCGAAGGGAGGAGGAAGGCGGCCCATATCATGCCCAAGGCCGCCAGCATCAGCCAACTCACGCGGCCAGCCCCTCTTCCGTGGATCCCCGGGTCCGCCACAACATCTGGGCTGGAACAGCACGCTAGCGCCCATATCTGGGGCATTCAATCACATCTGTGTAATTCGGGAGGACTTCTTGGCAAGTGCCACAGAAGAGGCCGGGACGGCCCCGGGACAGCGGCCGTCCCCGGGCGGGTCCTTCGACCGGGGACGTGCTCCCGACCCCCGCAGTAGCCTCTCGTCGGATCCCGGGAACGCGACCGAAAGGAACGGACATGCCCGCGTACCGCTACGGCGTGCTCGGCGCCGGCCGGCAGGGAACGGCCGCCGCCTACGACCTCCTCGTCCGCGGCGAGGCGGACTCCGTCGTCCTCGCCGACGTGGACGGCGACCGGGCCGAGGCCTCGGCCGATCGCGTCGACCGGCTCGCCGGCACGGACACAGCGAGCGGCGTTGCCCTCGATGGGAGCGACGGCCACGCCGTGCGGGAGCTGCTCGAGCCGCTCGATGCGATCGTGAGCGCGCTCCCCTACACGTTCAACCTCGGGGTCGCCGAGGCGGCGGTCGACACACGGACCCACCACTGCGATCTCGGCGGCAACACGCCGATCGTGCTGAAGGAGCTCGAGCTCGAAGAGCGCGCGAAGGCCGCCGGCGTCTGCGTGGTCCCCGACTGCGGCGAGGCGCCCGGCATGGCGAACAACCTCATCGTCTACGCGATGGGCCTGCTCGACCGCCCCGAGGACGTCCTGATGCTCGACGGGGGTATCCCTCTCGAGCCGAAGCCCCCGTGGAACTACGAGGTCACGTTCATGACCGAGGGGCTCATCAACGAGTACGACGGCTCGTGCACCTTCATCCTGGACGGGAAGCCCGTCGAGATCCCCTGCCTCGACCCGTCGCAGGACGAGGTGTTCGACTTCGGCCCGCCGTTCGGCGAGCTCGAGGGCATCATCGCGAACACCGGCTCGACGACGCCTCGGACGCTCGGCAAGGACCTCCGCTCGCTCCGGTTCAAGATCCTGCGTTGGCCCGGCCACGCCGCCCAGTACCGTGCGTTCCGCGACCTCGGGCTGTTCTCCCGGGAGTCGGTCCGCGTCGGCGACGCGACGATCGTGCCGCGGGACGTGCTCCTCGCCCTGCTCGAGCCGCGGATCGGCACGAAGCCGGGCACGCGCGACGTCGTGATCTGCCGGATCATCGCGTCGGGCCAGAAGGAGGGGCGCCCGACGACCGCGACCGTCGACGTGTTCGTCGATCCGAACGACGAGCTCGGTTTCACCGCGATGGAACAGGCGACCGGCTGGCACGCGGCGATCGTGTGCCACATGATGGCCTCCGGGCGGATCGCGCCCGGCGCGATCCCGAACGAACTCGCCGTCGACGCGAATGCCTTGGTCCCCGAGCTCGTCGAGCGCGGCTTCCGCTTCAGCGAGAAGGTCGAATAGCCGGCGCTACGCCTCGGCCACGTAGCGACCGGACTTGCCCCCGCGCTTCTCGAGCAGGCGCAGGCCGTCGATCCGCGCGGCGCGGTCGAACGCCTTCGCCGTGTCGTAGAGGCTGAGCGCGGCGACGGCCGCGGCGGTGAGGGCCTCCATCTCGACGCCGGTGCGGTCCTTCGCGCGCACCGTCGTCTGCACGCGGATGCGGCCGGTGGCCTCGTCGGGCTCGACCGCGACCTCGGCCCCGGTGACGGCGATCGGGTGACAGAACGGCAGAAGGTCGGGCGTGCGCTTCACGCCCATCAAGCCGGCGACGCGGGCGGCCTCGAGCGGGTTCCCCTTCGGCGTGCCGGCGATCAGGTGCGCGCACGCTTCCGGCGTCATCGTGATGACGCACTCGGCCACGGCCTCGCGGTCGGTGACCTCCTTCCCGCCGACCTCGACGATCCTCGCGACGCCCTCTCTCGCGACGCCCGCCCGTGCGAGGCTCTCGCCCGTCACCCGCTCAGTCCTCCATCGAGCGGAACAGCATGACGCTGACCTCGCTCCCGGCCGGCGCGGTCTCGATGCCCGGCGGAACGATCGCAAGGCCGTTCGCCCTCGAGACCGTCGAGATGAGGTTCGAGCCGCGGCCGCCGGTCGGAGTCGCGATCCACCCGTCGGGCGTGCGTCTCACGCGGACGCGGGCGTACTGCGTCTTGCCCTTCGGCCCGGTGACGTCGGCGTCGAGCTTCGCCGGTACCTCGGGCCGGAACAGCTGGCGGCGCCCGAGCATCTTCATGATCGCCGGCCGGATGAACACCTCGAAGGAGACGAACACGCTCACGGGGTTCCCCGGCAGCCCGAAGAACGGCTTGCCCTCGATGTGGCCGAAGCCCTGCGGCATGCCCGGTTGCATCGCCACCTTGTAGAAGTCGAGGTCGCCGCGGCGGAAGAACGCCGCCTTCACGACCTCGCGCTCACCCACCGACACCCCGCCGGAGGAGATGAACGCGTCGGCCTGCGCGAGGTGGTTCAGCACGGTCTCCTTGAGCTGCTCGACGTCGTCGCGGATGATGCCGGCCATGACCGGCGACGCGCCGGCCTCGCGCAGCGCGCCGAAGATCGTGTACGCGTTCGAGTCGCGGACCTGTCCGAACTCGGGCGCCTGGCCGGGCGGGATCAGCTCGTCGCCCGTGGAGAGCACGACGACGCGCGGGCGCGGGTGCACGAGCGGGTGCTGTACGCCGGCCGTCGCGAGCAGGCCGAGCTCCGGCGCCATCAGCCGCCGTCCCTCCTGGACCAGGACCTCGCCGCTCCGGGCATCCTCGCCGGTCGGCCGGATGTGCTTGCCCTCGGGCGAGCCGGCGACGATCCGCACGGTCTCGCCGAGCACCTCGCAGTTCTCGATCGGGACGATCGTGTCGGCGCCGGCGGGGATCGGCGCGCCGGTCGCGATGCGCACGGCCTCGCCTCCGCCGACCGTCGACTCCGGCCGCTGTCCGATCAGGGCGCGGCCGACGATCCTCAGCTCGACCGGTTCCACCGGAGTCGCTGTCGCCACCTCGTTCGAGCGGACGGCGAACCCGTCCATCGCCGACGAGGTGAAGTCGGGGATGTCGGTCTGCGCGAGGACGTCCTCGGCCAACACGCAGCCGTAGGTCTCCTGGAGCGGGAGCTCGAGAGGCGCGAGCGGCTGGACGCGCGAGAGAACCTTCTCCCTCGCCTCGTCGACCGGGAGCAGTCCCTCCCCGCTGTCGTGGTCGTGGATCCGCGACGAGGACGTGTCCATGGAGCCAGTCTAGTCGTGGCGTCGTGAAGCGCCCCGGCCGCGGCGAGCCTACAGGAGCTTCTTGCGCTGCACGAGGTCGGCGAGGTACTCGCGCAGGTCCTTGCCCACGTCCTCACGGTCGATCGCCATCTCGATCGTTGCCTTCAGGTAGTCGAGCTTGTTGCCGACGTCGAAGCGCCCGCCCTCGAACTGCCACGCGTACACGGCCTGCTCCTGGGCAAGCAGGTTGATCGCGTCGGTGAGCTGGACCTCGCCGCCCCTGCCGGGCTCGGTCTCGCGCAGGCAGTCGAAGATCTCGGGGGTGAGGATGTAGCGGCCGATCGCCGCGAGGTTCGACGGGGCCTCCTGCGGGGCTGGCTTCTCGACGATCGACACGACCTTCGCCAGGCGCTCCTCGATGAACTCCGGCTGGATCGCACCGTACAGGCCGATCTCGTCGCGCGAGACCTCGATCACGGCGAGCACGCTCCGCCCGTAGCGCTCGTGCACCCGGAGCATCTCCTCGAGCAGCGGGTTCGACTCGGCGATGATGTCGTCGCCGAGCAGCACGGCGAACGGCTCGCCGGCGACGAACCCCTCTGCGACGGCGACCGCGTGACCGAGACCGAGCGCGTCGCGCTGTCGGATGTAGTGGATCGCTGCCATCTCGGAGATCTCGCGGACCTCCCTCAGCTCGTCGAGCTTGCCCTTCTCCTCGAGGTAGTACTCGAGCTCGAAGGAGCGGTCGAAGTGGTCCTCGATCGAGCGCTTGCCCCGGCCGGTGACGATGAGGATGTCGGTGAGGCCGACGCGGACCGCTTCCTCGACCACGTACTGGATGGCCGGCTTGTCGACGACCGGCAGCATCTCCTTTGGCTGCGCCTTCGTCGCCGGAAGGAACCGCGTGCCGAGCCCGGCCGCGGGGATGACCGCCTTGGTGACCTTCCTGGGCATCGGGGCTCCGATCGCCGTGTCGGGAAGCGGAGTGTACCCCGAAGGGGCAACGCCCCGGAAGCCCCGCGGGCGGGGGACGATGAACGGTCGGCTACACTTCCTGCGTGCCGACTTACGAGTACGCGTGCACGCAGTGCGGACAGCACGTCGAGGTCTTCCAGCGCCTATCCGAGGAGCCGCTCACGACCTGCGGCGTCTGCGGCGGGCAGCTCCGCAAGGTGTTCCACCCGGCCGGCATCCTGTTCAAGGGGTCGGGGTTCTACTCGACCGACAACCGTTCGTCTTCGAAGCCCGCCAAGGTGGGATCCAAGGGCGAGCCGTCCTCTTCGTCGCCGCCCTCATCCCCGTCCTCGTCGTCGTCTCCCTCGCCGGACCCCCGGGCCTCGACGAGTACCGAGGAGAAGACCGCGTGAACACGGCCGAGATCGGGGTCTTCGGCGGCTCCGGCTTCTACTCGTTCCTGGAGTCGACCGAGACCGTCGACGTCGACACGCCCTACGGCGAACCCTCGGCACCGCCGGTCGTCGGCGAGGTCGGCGGGCGGCGCGTCGCGTTCATCCCTCGGCACGGTGTGCACCATCAGTACCCACCGCACCGGATCAACTACCGGGCGAACCTGTGGGTGATGAAGGAGCTCGGGGTGCAGCGGATCCTCGGACCGAACGCCTGCGGCTCGCTCCAGGAGCACGTGAAGCCGGGCGACTTCGTGCTGTGCGACCAGCTCGTCGACCGCACGCGCGCGCGGCCGAACACCTTCTACGACGGGCCGGCCACCACGCACATCTCGTTCGCCGACCCGTACTGCCCCACGATGCGCGAAACGGTGGTGGCGAAGGGCCGCGAGCTCGGCATCACGATGCACGAGCGCGGCACGGTCGTCGTGATCGAGGGACCGCGGTTCTCGACCCGCGCCGAGTCGGCGTGGTTCAAGGCCGCCGGGTGGGAGGTCATCAACATGACCCAGTACCCGGAGGCGCTCCTCGCCCGCGAGCTCGAGATCTGCTACGCGAACATCTCGCTCATCACCGACTACGACGTCGGCCTCGAGGGCATCCCGCCGGTCACGAACGACGAGGTCGTCCGCGTGTTCAACGAGAACAACGCGAAGCTGCGGGACCTGTTGTTCGCCGTGATCCCGGCGCTGCCGGCCGAGCGCGACTGCCCCTGCGCTACGGCGCTCACCGGGGCGACGTTCGAGGTCTGACGCCCGCGGCTGCTCGGGGTCTGTTCTCCGGCGGGTACCATCGCCGGCATGACCGGCGAACCCATCCTCGTCACGATCGAGCTCCGGTTCAAGACCTCGGAGAACCCCCAGCAGCTCGGCGAGCGCATCCGGGAGTCCGTCTCGATGATCGTCGGGCGCGAGGCCCTCGAGGACTACCGGCTGCGTGTGATGCCCCTAGCGCCTCCGAAGAGACCGCGCACCGTGTGAGCTTCCTCACAGCGGGATCCGCGGCGGCGCGCTAGCGTCGGCCGCGTCTCCTCCCCCGCAGGTCCGCGCGGAAGGAGCCTGCCATGTTCCGACGGCGGTGGTCGCCGAGGTCGAAGGCGCTCGGCCTGCTCGCTGTGGCGTGCGGAGTCGCCTCGTTCGCGCTGGTCGGCGGGTATGAACGCAGGCTTGAGGCGCTGCGGCCGGTCGTCGGCGCACAGGTCCCGGTCGCCGTCGCCGCGCAGGACCTGACGCGCGGAACGGTCCTCGCGGCGGACGCGGTCCGCGTCGCGCGCATCCCGTCGGCCTTCGCGCCGCCCGGCGCGCTGCGATCGGTAGAACAGGCCGTCGGCCGGACGCTCGCCTCGGACCTCGCGGAGGGCGAGGCCGTGACGACGACAAGGGTCGGCACCGCCGGCGGACCGGTCGCGTCCCTCGTCCCGTCCGGGCTGCGGGCGTTCATCGTCCCGTCGGGCATGCCGCCGGGCACCGTCCGGACGGGCGACCGGGTGGACGTGCTCGCGACCTTCGGTGGGCCGCACCCGCACACCGAGACCGTCGCGACCGGCCTCGAGGTGCTCCGTCTCCTCGAGGTGGGCGACGCCGGCGCGACGCTCGTCGCGTCCGGCGACGTCGCCGGCCCCTCGCTCGTCCTGCTCGTCAGCCCCGAGACGGCCGAGGACCTCGCCTACGCCACAGCCTTCGCCGAGATCGCCGTCACGATCGACTCGACAGGGGAGGCGGCATGACCTGACGCCCCTGCTCGCGCGCGGCGGATAGGATGGGCTGCTGTCGTCCCGACCGGGAGGAGCGATCCTGAGCATCCTGCAGGCGATCATCCTCGGCATCACTCAGGGGGTCACCGAGTTCGCCCCCGTCTCGAGCTCGGGGCACCTGATCCTGGTGCCCTGGCTGTTCGACTGGTCGATCCTGAACGACATCGGTCTGAACAAGGCCTTCGACGTGGCGCTGCACCTCGGGACGCTCGTCGGCGCGCTCGTCTACTTCCGGCGAGACGTCGCTCGGTACCTCCTCGCGTGGATCCGCTCGATCCGGCAGCGGAGGATCTCGACCGTCGACGAGCGGCTGGCCTGGGCGCTCGTGATCGGCACCATCCCCGGGGTGATCGCAGGCGCCACGCTCGAGAGCGTCGTCGAGGACGAGCTCGGGCAACCCGTGATCATCGCGGCGATGCTCGCGGTGTTCGGCGTGGTCCTGTACCTCGTTGACCGCGTTGCCGCCCGGCAGCGCGATCTGAGGGATCTATCGGTGCCCGGCGGGCTCTGGCTCGGCCTCGCGCAGGCGCTCGCGCTCCAGCCCGGCATCTCTCGCTCGGGCATCACGATCACGGTCGGCCGCGCGATGGGGTTCGGCCGCGAGGCGGCCGCCCGCTTCTCCTTCCTGCTGTCGCTCCCGATCATCGCGGGGGCCGGCGCCCTCAAGGCGTTCGACCTCGTGCAGACCGGGATGCCGCACGGCATGGCCGGTCCGTTCGTCTGGGGCGTCGCGTCCTCGGCCGTGAGCGGGTTCCTCGTGATCGCGTTCCTGCTCTCGTACCTGCGGCGGCACGGCTTCGCGGTGTTCGTGTGGTACCGGCTGGCCGCCGCGGCGCTCGTGATCGGGCTCGTCGCGGCCGGGGTCCGACCGCCAACCGTCTAGCCGCCTTGTCGACCGCGGCGGCGAGGGGGGATAGAGTCTCGTCTGGAGATCTATCCGTCACGACGTGGACCTCTCTGGGCGTCCTGGCTGGGCGCCCGCGGAGGCCGAAGGAGGCGACCGGCATGATCCGCGTGAACCGCACCGTCGCCGTCCTCTCGCTCGCGGCTATCGTCCTGGCCGCGTGCTCGGGGGGTGGGGGCAACAAGGAGACCGGCGGGCCGAGCGGCAGCCACGAGCCGGTCACGATCACCGTCTGGGACTACTACGGGAAGGCGACCCCGTTCCAGGACAGCGTGATCAAGGCCTTCGAGCAGGAGTACCCGTGGATCACCGTCGACTACCAAGCGATCGGCTGGACCGCCACGCACAACAAGTTCACGGTCGCGGTGTCCTCCGGTGCGGCGCCAGACCTAGCCACCATGGACATGACGTGGATCCCGACGTTCGCGTCGAACGGTCTGTTCATGAACCTCACCGAGCTCTCCGGCGGCCAGCTGAACGGCCAACCGATCGAGCAGCAGTACACGGAGGGCGCCCTCAACGCGATGACGTTCGACGGCAACTACGTCACGATGCTGTTCGACTTCGACGTCTACGCGATGTACTACCGCGCGGACCTCTTCAAGCAGAAAGGTATCGAGGTTCCGACGACCTGGGATGAGCTGAAAGCGGCCGCGGTGAAGCTCGCCGAGAACGGCAAGTACCAGTTCGAGATCGTCCCGAACGACTGCTTCCACTGGTGCCAGTTCCTGTTCCAGGCCGGAGGCTCGATCCTGAACGCCGACAACACGCAGGCGGCGTTCAACAGCCCCGAGGGCGTCTCGGCGCTGGAGTTCTACAAGGACCTCCTCGATTCGGGCGGCGGCGTCCTTTGGGGCACCGAGGAGGGCGACTCCATGGCCGGTATCAAGGACGGCCGGATTGCGATGTTCAACGACGGGCCGTACTGGATGGGGCTGCTGAAGGACGGCGCCCCCGAGCTGTCCGGCAAGTGGGCCGTGGCGACGGCCCCGTACTCGACGCAGCCGGGCAGCTACCTCGGCGGAACCGGCCTCGCGATCCCCGTGAACGCGCCACATCCGGACGAGGCGTGGCTGTTCGCGCAGTACATGCTCCGACCCGAACAGCAGGTCGGCGTGTTCACGTACGCGGGTGCGGCGCCGGCCACAACGGCCGCACTGGAGAGCCCCGAGCTCACGAAGCCCGACCCCTACTTCGGCGGCCAGGCGCCGTTCAGCGTGTTCCTCGAGGCGATGTCGACCGCCACGCACTTCCCGTACGTCGCGCAGTGGGACGCGATCGACGTGGACATCGGCAACATGGTCGAGTCCGCGATGCTCGGCAAGCAGACTCCGCAGGCGGCGCTCCAGGCGGGCGCTGAGCTCGTGAACGGGGAGCTCGCGTCGGGGTAGCGCCATAGCGACCGCAGCGATCTCCCGGCCCCGGCGCCGAGCGCGGGGGCGGTTCCGGCGGGTGCTGCCCGCCTACGTGCTGGTCGCGCCGGCCATCCTGGCGTCACTGGTGTTCCTCTACATCCCGATGATCTTCTCGGGATACTGGAGCTTCACGAAGTACAACGGGCTGGCGCCGGCGGAATGGGTGGGGCTCGCGAACTACACGGAGCTCTTCCGTGACCCGGAGTTCATCAAAGCGCTTTGGAACACGGTGCTCTTCGTCCTCTTCGGCATGGGCATCGGACCGCTACTCGGCCTCTTCACCGCCCTGCTGCTGAACCAGAAGGTGCGATTCCGGGCGTTCTTCCGCACGGCCTACTTCCTGCCGGTGATGACCTCGCTCGTCGTCGTCGCCACCATCTGGAAGATCCTGCTGAACGAGCACGGCATCATCAACCAGATCCTCGGGGTCTTCGGGGTGCCGGCCCTCGGCTGGCTCGGGAGCACGACCGCCGCGCTGCCCGCGGTCGCGGTCACGAGCATCTGGCAGGGATTCGGGTTCGAGACGGTGGTGTTCCTGGCCGCGCTCCAAGCGATCCCCCGCGACTACTATGACGCCGCGAAGGTCGACGGGGCCACATACCGGCAGCAGCTCCGACATGTCACGCTGCCGGGCCTGCGCCCCACGATCATGTTCGTCTACATCATCGGCATCATCGGCAGCTTCCAGGTCTTCGACCAGATCTTCGTCATGACGAATGGCGGACCGATCAACTCCACGCGGACGATCGTGTTCGACCTGTACGACCGGTTCTACTCGCTGCAGCTGGGTGAGGCGTCGGCGGTCGCCTACGTGCTCCTCGTGATCCTGGCCACGCTCTCCTTCATCCAGATCCGACTCTTCGAGGGCACGAGATGACGGCCCGAGTGATCGACCGCGCCGCGGAGCTGGAGCAGATCCGGGCAAGGCAACGACGGCACCCCGGCCATCCGCTCCGGCGCGCGTTCCTGTACTTCGTGCTGGCCGCGACCTCGATCGTGATGATCGGGCCCTTCTACTGGGCCTTGGCGACGTCCTTCAAGCCGGCCGGCGACGTGTTCGCCTCGCCGCCGAAGTGGCTCCCGAACCCATGGATCCTCGAGAACTACAAGGACGTGTTCACGCTGTTCCACTTCCAGCGGTACTTCGTGAACAGCGTCATCGTGACGGGCTCGATCGTCGCGCTGAACATCGTGTTCGACACGGCCGCGGCCTACGCTTTCGCCAAGCTCCGGTTCCCGGGCCGCAACTTCCTGTTCTTCATGCTGCTCATCACGCTGATGGTCCCGTTCCAGGTGAACCTGATCCCGCTGTTCCGGATCATGGTGCTGCTGCACAAGATCACCCCGCACCTGGGGGTCGACACCTACTCCGGGATGATCATGCCGGGCATGATCCAGGTGTTCGGCATCTTCCTGATGCGCCAGTTCCTGACCTCGATCCCGGACGAGGTGCTGGAGTCTGCGCGGGTCGACGGCGCCTCGGAGTTCAAGATCCTGCGCTCGATCGTGTTCCCGATCGCGGCCCCGGGGATGGCGACCCTCGCCATCTTCACCTTCCTCGGGGCGTGGAACGACTTCCTGTGGCCGCTGATCGTCATCAGCTCCGACGACATGTACACCATGCCCGTCGGCCTGGCGCTCCTCCAGACGAAGAACATGATGAACTGGGGGAACACGATGGCCGGAACGTGCGTCACCGCGGCGCCGATGATCCTCGTCTTCCTGGCGCTTCAGCGTCGGTTCATCGAGGGGCTGACGGCCGGAGCGGTCAAGGGCTGAGGTCGGCCTCCCAGGTCGCGATCGCGGCGCCGAAGGGTTCGAGGCGAACGGCCGCGACGCCGCCCGCAAGGTCCAGCGCCGACTCCCCCTCCGGGCCGATGGACGAGGCTCCGCGCGTCCCGTCTGGCAGATGCACCTCGACCTCGAGCGACGCCGGTCCGTGGTTCGTGATCGCCGTCAGTCCCCCTCGCGGGCCGAGTAGCGTGCCGGTCGTGACGTCGGGGTGGTCGGCTCGCGCCGGGTCCTCCGCGCCCGCGAGTGCGGCGAGTCCCGCGTAGATCCCCCAGCTCCGGTCCGTCGGGCCGTGCGCATCCGGCACGGCCGCGACGAGCGTCTCGATCGGGAACGCGCAGGTGATGGCGTGGCCGGGTCCGCGCCTGGCCATCACCAGCGCGGGCTCGCCGTCGGCGTCGAGCGCCACCGGCTCGGCGTCGGAGAGCCTGAGGCGCACGCCCCGAGTCGCGAGCGTCCCGTCGCCCGCCGGAAGCACGAGCTCGTCGCCCTGTCCGAAGGGTCCCCACGGCCGAACGAATCGAAGGACGGCGGGCCGGTCGGCCGGCACGCGGTCGGCGAGCCTGCACCCGGCGAGCGCGTCCATCTCGGGGATCGCGACGTCGCCGGAGCACGACACGTAGAGCGTGCCGCCCCCCGCGAAGAACGCCTCGGCGCCGCTCCAGAAGCTCGTGCGGACGTGCCAGAGCGTGATGGTCGTCGACGCGAGCGGCGCGGGAAGCAGCAGCAGCCGGACCTCAGGCCACACGTGGTCGAGCGACTCGCGCGGGAACGCGACCGACGCGCCGGCGCGCGCCGCCATCACGAAGGCGTTCAGCAGCGAGCGCACGAGGGGCGCCGCGTCGACGGACCCGCCGTGGCGCGGGCTCCACACCGACTCCGACGGCGTGTACGGACCCGATGGCGCGTCCGACAGCCCGTAGGCCTCGGCGTCGTACGGATGCACGTACTCGTGCGGGACTGGGATCGCCGCGGCGGCCGGTGCCGGACCGAAGGCCGCGAACCCATCCAGGTCGAGCCGACGGACCGTGGCGGCCAGGTCCGAGAGCACTCGGCCACGCGGCCGGAGCTCGCCCCGGAAATCGGTCACGCCGAACTGCGTCTCGTGCGGCTGACGCACGTACGGCGCACGCCGGAACGCGGAGGGTTCGGCGTCGGTCCAGCACCACGCGAAGTAGCCGATCGCCCCGCGGCCGAGGCTCGACCACGACAGCAGCCGGTCGTATGCGGCGATCCGTTCGGGATCGAACTGCGCCGACGACGCGCCGTACTCGTGCACCATCACGGGCTTGCCCGCTCCGGACACGAGCGCGACCTCGAACGCCGCGGCGTGCGTCATCCGCGGCGCAAGCAGCCCGTCGGGGTACAGGTCGGGCGAGTAGATCGGATACGGATGGACGCAGGCGAAGTCGAGCTCGTCCGCGACGACGTCGGCGCGGAACGGACCCCAGCCCACGTCCTGGCCGGCCGTTCCGACCGTGACGAGGTGCGCTGGGTCCTCGCGGCGGAGCGTCTCGGCCAGCTCCTGCGTCCAGGTCCGGGCGTCCTCGTCCGTCGTGTCCTGGAAGATCCAGAACGGCGGCTCGTCGGTGAGGTCCCACGCGACGATCGAAGGGTCTCCCGCCCACCTTCTCGCGAGCATCGCGGCTTGCGCGACCTGGAGACGGCGCATCTCGGGGTCGCGGTGCGCGTGGCGGCCGTCCCGCCACGTGACGTCCCAGTAGGCGTCGCCCACCTCGCCGCCGATGAACAGCGCCGGGTGGAGCCAGAGCCCGTGGCGGCGCGCGGCCTCGAGCACGGCATCGAGCTGCGCGAGGTGCGCCTCGTCGTAGCGGCCCGGCTCGGGTTCGACCGCCTGCCACAGGAGGTCGATGCGCACGGCGTCCAGGCCGGCGGTCGCCATCTGCGCGAACGCCCGGTCGAAGGCCTCCGGGCCCACGCGCCACGGCCAGTCGGGCCCCTCGACGGGAACGAAGTGCGCGCCGACGGGCAGGATCGACCGCCCACGGTGCGTCAGGAAATGCCGCCCTGCGGCGACGACGTTCGATGCGCGATCGCTCATATCTGCTCCGATCCGATCAGCTGCCAGGTCGCCGGCTCCGCGCCGGCCCGGTGAGGAGGAAGGACGGCGAGCGTCGTGCCCTGCGGCGCGCCGTCGAGGCGCACGACGAGCCCGACGTCCACGACCTCGAACGCGAGGCGCCCGAGCGCCGCTTCCCGCTCCAGCCACCACGTCGTCAGGCCAGCCGTCGTCATGATCGCGAGGTCCTCGCGCGCGACGCAGCGCGCGAGCCACCGCTCGACGGCTCCCGCGTGGTTCGCGCGGTCGCCCTCCAGCCGCCCGTAGCCGGCGTCGGGTGGGTCGATGAACAGGTGTGCGAGGCCGCGACGAGTGACGCACCGCCCGAGGACATCGTCGAGCACCGCCTCGTACGCGGCGGGGTCGGCGGTCCGGTTCCGGACCGCCTCGCCGAGCGTGTTGTAGGAGCAGCACCCGTTCACGAACGCGGGGTCGGTCGGGTCGGTGCTGATCGGTAGCTGGAGGAACGCGCGTCTGCGCTCCGGGTGCGTGCGCGCGTACGCGGCGTCGGCCGCCCGCTCGCTCCAGGGATCGACGGCCTGATGGAACGGGAGCCCCGCCGTGATCGCGTGGTTCGCGCCGATCGACGACTCCGCCCGGTATCCGAGCCGGTCGAGCACCGCGAAGGTCCGCTCGCTCCCCTCGTACTGGAAGTGCGGGAGCCGGAAGATGCCCTCGTCATCGCGCCCGAGCCTCCGGACGAACGTCTCGTTCGATCGCCGGATCTCGTCCTCCATCTCGGCCTCGTCGAGCGCCTCCCACGGGCGGGGGTCCCAGTACGAGTAAGGGTGCGTGAACGAATGGTTGTAGTAGCCGGGCGCCGGTGGGAACGACGCCGGCTCGTGCTCGACGTTCGCGGCCGCGGCGAAGACGCCGTACGCGGCGAAACCCGCGCGCCGGGCGGTCTCGAGCGCGGGCGCGACGTAGCGGGAGCACTCGGGATCCACCCCGGTCGGGTGGTCGACGTCGCCGTCGACGACGAGCGCGGCCGCCTTCGCGCTCGGCCACCGCCAGATGCCCACCAGCCCCGCCGGCGCTGCGGCCTCGAGCGCCGCCTCCGCGGCCGCGACCACGGCCTCGGTCGCGCGCCAGTCGAGCGCCTCGGCCGGCACACCGAACCAGACCATGCTCGCCTCGTCGCCGGCGGCGTGCCGGACGCCGATCGCGGCCGGTCCGTCCTCGCCGGCTCCGGTCGACCAGGACGCGAGCTTCCTCCAGCCACCCGGGAGGTCGAAGCCGGCGATGTGCGCGTCCAGCCGGACGGCACCGTCGGCGTCCGGAGCGGGCAGACACGCCGAGACGCGCTCGAGCAGCGGCTCGTCGAACCGGAGCCGCTCGACGGTCCCGCCCTCGCGATGCGCGAGCCCGAGCAGCCCGGCGGCGGCGGCGTCCGGCTGCCCCGCGAGCAGGAGGCTCGTCCCGCGCTCGTGGGCCCGGGCCAGCGTCGCGGCCGACGCCGGGGCGAGGGCGGCCGCGGCGGCGACGACCGTGGTGCGCCCCTCGAGTTCCTCCACGGACGCGCCGACCGGCAGCAGGTCCGCCGAGATCCCCCAAGCCTCGAGCTGGGCCCACCAGAACGCCGCATCCGCCCAGCCGGGAGCTCCTTCCTCCGGGAACAGCACGGCAACCCGAGGGGGGATCCGCCAGCTTCGGAGGGACCATTCGCTCACGCAGGTAGCTCCATTCGGGCGTCGGCCGACCGTATTCTGGCACCCGGATGCGCGGCCCCGCCCGGATGCGCGGCCCCGCCCGCGCCGACCAGGAGGTGCCCTGATGGAGACGCAGGCCGATCCGATCGAACGCTACACGGGCTCGCTCGCGGGTCGGGTGGGATTCGTGACCGGTGCCGGGACCGGCATCGGGCGCGCGGTGGCCGTCGCGCTCGCGCGGGCAGGCGCCGACGTCGCGCTCACCGGCCGCCGCCCCGGCCCGCTCGCGGAAACGGCCGCGATGGTGGAGTCGGTCGGCCGTCGCGCGCTCGCGCTGCCAGGCGACGTGACCGACCCGGGGGCCGTGAACGACGCGGTCGCGCGAACCGTCGGCGAGCTCGGACCGGTGAGCGTCGCCGTCGCGAACGCCGGCGTGGACGCGTGGGGCGATCTCGACGACCTCACGCCGGAGATGCTCCGGACCGCGCTCGCCACGAACGTTGGGGGCGTCGCGAACGTCGCGCGCGCCGTGGTCCCGGGGATGCGCGAGCGCGGCGAGGGCAAGCTCATCGTCGTCGCCTCCGACAATGGGCGGCGAGCGGAGGCGGGCGGCGGAGCCTACGTAGCGTCGAAGTTCGCCGCCGTCGGGCTCGCCCTCTCGCTCTCGCAGGAGCTGCACGGGAGCGGCGTGTCGGTCCACGTCATCGAACCCGGCTGCGTCGACACCGAGTGGTACCCATCCGAGGAGGACGCGCCCCGCGACCGCATGCTCCGGGCGGACGACGTGGCGCTCGTGGCGCTGTTCCTCGCGACGCTGCCTCCGAACGTCATCCTCGAGGAGATCCTGATCCTGCCGCGCGGGCTGCTGGTCGAGCCGTGGTGACCGACGGCATCTCCGTCGTCGGCAACGTGAACGTCGACGTGCTGATCTCTCCCACGTCGACGCTGCCGCCACCCGGCGCCGAGTGGCCGGTCGACTCGATCGAGCTGCGCCCGGGCGGCGCCGCGGCCAACGCGGGCCTCACGCTCGCCGGTCTCGGCTCGCCGCCGCTCGTCACCGGCTGCGTCGGTGACGACGACCTCGGGCGGCTCCTGCTCGACGAACTCGCACGGGCCGGGATCCATGGCGGCGTCGCCGTCGTGAGCGGCGCGCGGACCGGAGTCTCGGTCGGGTTCGAGGCACCCGGACGCGACCGCTCGTTCTTCACGTCGCTCGGGTCGCTCGCCTCGTTCGACGTCTCGCTCGTCCCGGAGGCTGCGCTCGAGCGGCGGTTCGTCCTCCTCTGCGGATACAACCTGCTCCCCCGCATGCGAGGCGATGCCGCGCGTCAGCTCCTTCGCCGCGCGCACGACAACGGCGCGACGACCCTCTTCGACGCCGGGTGGGACCTCGACGACTGGCCAGAGCCTGCGCGCCGCGAGGTCACCGACCTCCTGCCGCTCGTCGACGTCTTCCTGCCGAACGAGGCCGAGGCGACCGCGCTGACCGGAGAGAAGGACCCATTCGCTTCGGCCTGTGCGCTGCAAGGCATCTCGGGCGGGTGGGTCGTCGTCAAGCGAGGCGCGGCCGGCTGCGTCGCGGCAGGTCCGGACGGCGCAGAGCTCACGGCGCCGGCGCCGCCCGTCGACGTCACCGACACGACCGGCGCGGGCGACGCCTTCAACGCCGGGCTGCTCCACGCGCTCGCACGCGACCTCGGGTGGGAAGAGGCGCTGACGTTCGCGACGCGCGTCGCGTCGACCGTCGTGTCCCGCCCCTCCGCCGATCGCTACCCGACGCTCGACGAGCTCGTCGGGTGAGCTCGACCCTCGGGGACCGGGTGAGCTAGTCCTTGGGGACCGTCCCAGGTAGCTCCGGCCACGAGTTCACCAAAATGACCTTGGCACCGACGGCATCGATCGCGTATCCAGCGCAGTGCTGTCCTTCCGCAGTCGTCGGCACGGGGACCAGCGCCGACGCGCCGTCCGGGAAGGTCCACTCCTGGGTTGCCGAGGTTGAGTCCACGATCGTCCACGTTGCGTTCGCGTACTCGAGCAGCGCCGCCTGAACCTCAGCCTTCAGGCCCACCTGCCCGGCGCACTCCGGACGATCCAGAATCCCTGCGAACCGATGTTCAAGATCAGCGGCGAGGAGTCGCACCTGGTCCGCCGAAAGGCCACCGTAGGGCGAGCCGCCGGACGGCACCGATGCGCTGATCGACGCGCACGCCTCCTCAGGTGACAAGCCGGCCTCGTTCGGGAAGACGCCGGTCCCTCCTGCACTGACCACGCAGGTCACGAGCATCTGGGGGGCGGGCTCCCCGAACGCGCTCTGCCATCCCCTGGCACAGATCGCGGCGGGGCTGAGGTCCTGGCCGACTGTGTCGAAGACGGCTGTGTCGGCGTTCTGGTCCAGCCGGTCGTAGCAGCCGACGGAGAGTGGACTCGTGGTCGGTCGTCGCGTCATGGCGAACACGGCTGCGGTGGTAGCCGCAAGGACAACCGCCGCGAGCACGACTGCCGCAATACGCCGGCGCGTCCTCGGCGGCCCGAACGAGGAGATGCGGCCTCGCCGATCACCGACCGCGGCAGCATGCTCCAGGATGCCTACGAGCGTGTCCTCTCTTGGACGAACCTGGCCTTCGTCAACGGGGTTGATGGCCCGCAGGCACTCCTCCAGATCCTTCTCGTTCATGGCTCGTTCGCCTCCTCGCGATACAAGTGCGCGCCTCCGTTCTCAACAGCAGGCGCTACTCCGATCCCGGCCAACCTCGCGGCGAGGTGACGCCGGGCCCGGTACAGACGTGTGGAGAACGCCCTCGGGGAGCAGCCAGCCACCCGGGCGGCAGCAACAGGGTCGAGGTCGTCCCAGTAGGAAAGCATCAGCGCCTCCCGGTCGCGTTCCGAGAGCGCGCTCATCGAGGCCAGGACCTTCTCACGCAGCCCATCGGAACCGACCGCCGTCGAGTCCAAAGGCTGCCGATGCACAGCACGTCGGAGTCTCGAAACCAGAGCCGCTCGCCGGTTGGCCGCCCTGCGCTTGTTCGAGACGACCCTCCGCGCGACCGCCAACAGCCACGGCAGGGCGTCCTCGGGTACTGCGTCGATCCGCCGCCAGGCCGTGAGGAAGGTCTCGGCGACGACCTCCTCCGCGTCCTCAGGAGGAACCCGGCGCCGTGCGTACGCCTGCACCCGCCTCGCGTGGGTCGCGTAGAGAGCCTCAAGACGGCCGACGTCCGCACTCGCGCTCAGCACACCATCGTCAACCATGGTCCTGCGGCTCACCCTAGTGCCCACCAAGTCCGGGCGGAGAGCCCGCTCCAATACCCGTAATGTCCGGGGGTGCCCGGCGCGTCACGCGCGGCCGAGGAAACTGGTCAAACGACCAGGAACTAGTTGAGGATGCCTCCGGCGCCCACCTAGGTTCAGACGCCGGCGACGGTCATCTCGCCGATCAGGATCGTCGGCACGCCGACCGACGAGAAGAAGCGCAGGTCGTCCCCGACGGCCGCGACGGCCTTCAGCATCTCCGGCAGGGTGCTCGCGATCGTCATCTCCCGGAGCGGCTCCGCGAGCTCACCGTCCCTGATCCGAAGGCCGGTAGCCCCGACCGAGAACTCCCCGCTGATCGGGTTCGCGCCCGAGTGGACACCGGAGACCTCTTGGATCAGCACGCCGCCGTCGGCCTTCCGCAGGATGTCCCGCGGGTCGGCCGTCCCGGCCTCGACGTAGAAGTTCGAGGTTCCGACGCCGGGCACCGACCGGAACCCGGCCCGCTTCGCGTTCCCCGTCGAACGGGCGGAGCCGCGCCGCGCCGTGTACGTGTTGTGCAGGAAGCTCATCAGCGTCCCGTGGGCGATCAGCTCGGTCCGCTCGCTCGGCACCCCCTCGTCGTCGAACGGCGACGCAGCCGGGCCGGTTAGCAGGCGCCCGTCGTCCACGAGCGTCACGAGCGGCGACGCCACCGGCTCTCCGAGGAGGTTCGCGAACAGCGACCGCCCCTTCTGCACGGCGTCCGCCGAAAGCGCCCCGGCGAGCACCTCGAGGAACGCCGAACCGGCGAAGGGGTCGAGCACCACCGGCACGCGTGCGGTTGGGGGCTTCGCGGCGCCGAGCATCCGCGTGGCGCGCCCGACGGCCTCCGACGCGATATCCGGCCACTCGAGCTCGGAGGTCTCGCGGCCCACGCGGAACGAGTACCCGGTCTGCGTCTCGTCGCCGTCCTCGGCGAGGGCGACGACGAGGACCCAGCAGTCGGTCCGCGCGTACTCGGCGGAGACGCCGGCGGTCGAGGCGATCGCGACGCGTGACACCGCGTCTCCGTAGCGGCAGGCGTCGGTCTTGGTCACGCGCGGATCGCTCGAGGTCGCGAGGTGCTCGAGGTCGAGGGCCGTTCGCACCTTCCGGTCGGTCGGCATCCGGGCCTGGTCCGGGTGGAAGAGCTCGCGGATCGGCTCGGCGGCCTGAGCGACGGGCAGCGCGTTGAACCCATCGGGAGTGCCGAACCGCGCGTTCTCGCGCGCCTGTCCGACCGCCTGGCGCACCTCCTCGACCGAGGGGTCGGCCGCCCACGCGTATCCGAGCCGCTCTCCCGAGATCAACCTCACGCCGACGCCGCGCGACTCCGCGAAGGTGAGTCCCTCGACCTCGCCCCTGCGCGCCTCGACCTCGGTGCGTCGCGTCTCCTCGGCGAAGACCTCGGCCGCCTCATCGCCCTCGGCCGCGTCGACGGCCGCCGCGCACAGCTCGCGCAGGTCAGGCACCGGTTCCTCCAACGGTCATCCGGGCGATGCGAAGCGTCGGCGACCCGACGTCGACCGGCACGCTCTGGCCGTCCTTGCCGCACATGCCCTCCTGGGTGTCGAAGTCGTCCGCGACCGCGTCTACCGCAGACATGACCTCGATCGCGCGGCCGATCAGGTTCGCGCCGCGGACCGGCGTCGTGATGCGGCCGTCCTCGATCAGGTAGCCCTCGGAGACGCCGAACACGAAGTCGCCGGTCGCCGGGTTCGTCTCCCCGCCGCCGAGCGCCGCCACATACACCCCGCGCTCGGTCGAGGCGACGATGTCGTCGGCCTTGGAGGTCCCGTTCAGGATGTAGGAGTTCGTCATGCGCGGGATCGGCGGGTGCGCGTACGACTGCCGCCTGCCGTTCCCGCTGGAGGGGACGCCGTCCTTCTCGGCGCGGAGCCGGTCGTACATCCACCCGCGCAGCACGCCGTCCTCGAACAGCACGGTGCGCTGCGCCGGCCCGCCCTCGTCGTCGAACGAGAACGAGCCCCACGCGTTCGGGACCGTCGCGTCGTCGACGCCGTTCACGAGCGGCGACGCGAGCCGCTCACCGACACGCCCGCGGTAGACCGACGCCTCCTTGTCGACGATGTCGGCTTCGAGCGGGTGGCCGCTCGCCTCGTGGAACAGCACGCCGCCCATCCCGGGCGCGAGCACCACCGTCATCTCGCCGGCCGGCGCCGGTCGCGCGTCGAGCATCGTCACCGCGCGCTTCGCCGCGACCTCCGCCGTCTCCGCCGGGCTGTGCTCGTCGAAGAACTCGACACCGGCGAGGCCCGCCGGTCCGTGGAGGCCCGTCTGGATCGTGCCGTCGCGCGCGGCCACGACCTGCGCGACCAGGCGCACCCGCGGACGCACCTCCTCCACCCACCGGCCGTCGCTCGTCGCGATCAGCACCCGCTGCACGGAGTCGCCGTAGATCGCGACGACCTGGCGCACCTCGGGGCCGTGGGAGCGGGCGACATCGTCGACCTCACGGAGCCACACGACCTTGTCGGCGTCGGGGACCGCGCCGGCCGGCCGCTCCGCGTGGTGGACGACCGGCGGCTCCACCGCACGCAGGTCGACGACGGCACCGGGTGAGCCCTCCGGGAGCGCCGCGGCGGCCGCGGCGGCGGCCTCGAGCAGCGCGTCGCGGTCGAGGCGGTTCGAGAACGCGTAGCCGAACGACGTCCCACGGCCGACGCGCACGCCGGCTCCGCGGTCGAGGCCGGTCGTGAGCTCCTCGATCTTCCCGTCGTCGAGGCGGATCGCGACCGACGACCGCTCCTCGACGAAGACCTCCGCGAATGCCCCGCCCCGCGCGCGGGCCGCGCGCAGGACCTCCTCGACGAGCTGACGATCGAGCATGAGCCGCGATCCTATCGCCTGAGGGCCTTGCTAGAGTCCCTGCCACTCGAAGGGAGCGGGTCGATGAAGAGGTCCCGGGGAACGCGCCGCGCCTCGGACGCCGGCGCGTTCGCCGCGCTCGCCGTGACGCTCCTCGTGTTCTTCCTCGGGCCGTACGTCGTCCGCGGGTTCGGGTTCCCGGTCGGACCCGACGCGCCCGTATACGTGTGGTGGACGCGGCTCGCCGGACTCGACGGACTCTCGGCCGTGCACCGGCCGGGGGTGCCGGCACTCGCGCTCGTGCTCGTGGGAACGCTCCACCTTCCGGTCGTCGCGGTCGTGGCGGCGCTGGAGGTCGTGCTCGGCGTGACGATCGGCGTCGCCTCGGCAGCGCTCGTACGCGCGGCCAACGGTTCGCGCGCGGCGTGGGTGCTCGCCGGACTACTCGCCGGGACGTTCGCGGCGCACCTCGCGACCGGCTACCTCGCGAGCCTCGCGTTCGCCGCGCTGTTCCTCTCCGCCGCAGTGATGCTCGCGCTCGCAACCCGGCGAGCGACCGTCGCGGCCGCGCTGCTGCTCGGCGCGGGCGGGCTCGCGCATCCCCTGTTCTTCCCGCTCGGGGCACTGATCCTCGTGACCGCCGCGGCGCTTGCCTGGCGGAGCGCCCGGGACGAGGCCGTGCGGATCGGCCTCGCGGTGCTCGGAGGCGGGGCGGTCCTCGGCCTCGGCGTCCTCGCGCTGCTCGCGGGGCCGGGACCGCTTTCGGTCGACACCTCGCGCGACGGGTTCCTCCGCCGAGCCGGGCTCACCGACGTGCTGCGGAGCGCCTACCTCGACCGGTTCGTGCACCGCTGGGCGCGCTACGTGCAGTGGGCCTCGGTCCCGCTCGCGATCGTTGGACTCCGCGGCACCGGTGGGTTCGTCGGTCGGTTCCTGCGCGCGTGGGGCGTCGTGCTCGTCGCCGGCGTCGCGTTCGCGCTCGCGACCGGGCTGTTCCCTGCCGACCGCTTCATCACGTTCGGCTACGTGGTGCCGATCCTCGCCGCGTACGGTCTCGTGCGGTTGTGGCGAGCGCTGGCGCCCCGGCATGCGCTGGTGCCCCGACGAGCGCTCGCGATCCTCGCCACGGGCGCGCTCACCCTGGCGATGCTCGCCGGCGCGTTCACCGCCTGGGCGCGCCAGGAGCCGTTCATGAGCGAGCTCGAGGTCTCGCGCGTCACGTCCGCGAACCCCTACGCGGAGGCCGCGCCGCCTGGCTCACCGCTCGTGTTCTCCGTGAACGGCGAGGACGGAACGGTCTCGTTCCTCGCGACCCGCGCGGCGAACGTGATCCGAGCCGGCCTGCCGCCGGACCGCATCCGCGACGTCCTCGTCGTCGTGCCGCCGCCCGCCGAGGGCGCCCCGACGAGCCCCGAACGCGAGGCGCTCACGCGGCTGGCCGAGCGCGACGCCGAGGTCGCCGAGGCCACTCACGGCGCCGGCGGCGGCGCCGTCTCGTTCCTGCTCGCCCCGTTCGACCGCATCGACCTGCCGAGCGCGCAGCAACACCTGCAGGAGCGCGTCGCGACCGGCGTGTTCGTTCACCCGACGACCACCGACGCGCCCGGTCTGCCGGTCGAGCCGCTCGAGCCCTCCTCGCCGGGCGGGATCGCGCTCGCGACCTTCGCGGTGCTCGCGCTCGTGACCGCGATCGGCTACGGGTGGGCGCGCTCGGCGACCGACGACGCGCTCACCGCCGCGGCGCTCGCTCCCATGTTCGGAACGGCCGCGCTGATCCTGGCGGGCATCGCGCTCGAGCGGCTCGGCGTACCGCTCACCGGCTCCGCTGGGCCGACGCTCGTCTCAGCGCTCGCCGGTGCCGGCGGGTACATCGCCTGGCCGGTCCTCCAGCGGCGCACCCGAGCGCGCTCGCCGCACGAGGTCGACGCCGAGCCACACGACTAGGCCGATCACCACCGGCGTCAGCACGTAGTGACCGAGGAACAGGTTCGCCTCGAACGCGGAGTGGAACAGCTCGGGCTCGACGGCGAACTGCGACACGGTGAGCGCCACACCCGTTCCGATCAGCACCGTGCGCGGGATACGTGGGAGCAGCCACGCGAGCGGCAGCGCCCACGTCACGTACCAGGGCATCAGGACCGGCCCGAGCAGCATCAGGAACAGCAGCCCCCATACCCACGCCCCGCCCTGCGCGGCCGGCGTGAGGTCCTGCGCCCGGCGCACGAGCGAGCGCGCGATCAGGAACAGCGCCCCGACCAACAGCACCGGGAACACCACTCGCGCGACCACGCCCAGCGTGTCGCCGGACACCGCGTCGAGCAGCCGCCGGAAGAACCGCGACGGCGCGAGCCATCCCTCGTGCTGCGCGAGCTCGACCATCCCGAGGCTCGGGTCCTTCGTCTGGAGGAACGGCGCCGCGCACAAGAGCGAGATCGCCCCGGCGACCGCCGCGGGCGGAAGGAGCGCGCGCAGGCGCTCGCCCCGCTTGCGACGCGCCACGATGACGACGACGAGCAGGAGCAGCGGGATCCCCGCCGTCGCCTTCACCAGCGTCCCGAGCGTGAGGACCGCCGTCGCCGCGACGTCGCGCCGTGCGTACACGAGCGCGACCGCCGCCGCGACCGCGAACGCGATGAGCACGTCGTTGTGCCCGCTCGCGACCGACTGGAACACCCAGACCGGGTTCAGCCCGATCGCCGCCACCGCGAACGCCTGGCGTGCCGGCCACACACGGCGCGTGAGCCGCACGACGATCGCGATCGTCCCGAGGCTCGCCGCGATCGCGAGCAGCCGGAACACGACGATCATCGCCGCCAGGCTCTCGGTCACGCGCACGACGAGCGCCGAGACCTGCGTCCACAAGGGGCCGTACACGGCCGGCGCGTCCACCCACTTCGGGCCGACGTACGGGGCGAGCGCGTCGCGCGGGAAGTCGGACGGCGTCGCGATGTACGGGTTCGCGTGGTACGTCGCGGCGATCCGCCCGTAGTACGCGTACGAGTACACGTCGCGCGAGAACAACAACGGCAGGAGCAACACCACGACGTGGTAGGCGATCGCCAGGGCGATCACGAGCCGGGGCGACACGGTGCCGCGCCACGCCTCGCGCAGCACGAGGACGAACGCGACCGCCGCGAGCGCCGTGGCGACGATCCCGACGGCCGCGAGCGCATTGCCGTGGACCTCGTCGAGCGCGACCAGCCCGGAGAGCCACCGGAACGGGCCCGAGGGCTGCGCCGCCGTCGGCAGCAACGGCTGCAGCGGCGAGCCCGGCGTCGCGGCGACCGTCGCCGCGAACAGGACTGAGGCAACCGAGCCGGCGACGGCGAGACGAGGAACGCGACGAGAGGCGGAGATCCGCTGCACCGCCGCCGACTGTAGCGCAGGCCCTCCTTCGCCGATGTCCCCGTACAGTGAGAGGTGAGATGGCCCGCGACCTGCGCCCGACCCTCCGGCGCGTCGGCCGGTACCTCGCCCCGGTCCTCGTGGGGCTCGCCGGGGCCTGGCTCGGCATGGCGCTGTGGGGCGGCGCCTCCGTCGACATGGGCCCGTTCCGGGTCCGGCTCGACTCGGCGTTCGGCCGCGGGGTGACCGACATCGTGCTCCCGCCGTTCGGACACCTGTCGGCCGACACGCACCTCGCGCCGCTGCGTCTGTCGGCGACGCTCGAGGACGTCCGGATCGGCGAGCTCAGCCGCTCACTCTCCGGAGAGGGGTTCGACGCGCTCGTGCAGCAGGTCGAGCGCGCTGCAGGGCGCGACGTGCCCCTCCACCTCCTCCGGACCTTCGGGATCGCCGTCGCGGCCGCCGCCGGCCTCGCGCTCCTCGTCTTCCGGAGACGCTGGCGCCGTGTGGCCGCGGCCGTGATCGCCGCCGCACTCGCCACGGGAGGCACCCAGGCGCTCGCCGCCGCCACCTACCGCACGGAGGCGTTCCGCTCCCCGACGTTCTCCGGCGCGCTCGCGCTCGCGCCCGACCTGATCGGCCCGGTGCGCGCGACCTCGGAGCGGATCTCGGCGTTCCGCGAGCAGCTCGCGCAGGTGGTCGACGGCGCCGTGCACGCGTACACGGCGCTGCAAGCCACGCCGATCGCCGGGGAGGGCGAGATCCGCGTCCTGCATATCTCGGACCTGCACCTATCGCCGATCGGGTTCGACTTCGCGAAGCAGATCGCCGACGGCTTCGACGTGAACCTCGTCGTCGACACCGGCGACACGTCGTCGTTCGGCACCCCGGCCGAGACGTTCATCACGTCGTACGCGCGGCGGTTCGGACGCCCGTACGTCTGGGTCCGCGGGAACCACGACTCGACGTCGCTGGAGGCGGCGCTCGCGCGCGTCCCGAACGTCACCGTGCTCGACGGCGGTATCACCTACCGGGACGGGCTGCTGATCTACGGCCTCGGGGATCCGGTGCATTCGTCCCGCGAGGTGCCGCTCGACGACCAGGCGTTCGCCGAGCGCGTCCGGGCGGCAGGCGCGCGGGTGTTCGCGGATATCGAGCGTATGCCCTCGCTCCCCGACATCGTCGCCGTGCACGACGACCGCATGGCCGAGTCGGTCGCCGGCATCGTCCCGCTCGTGATCTCCGGACACTTCCACGAGGCCGGCGCGCGCGTCGTGAACGGCACGCTCTATCTGCGCCTCGGCTCGACCTCCGGCGCCGGGCCGGTCACGTTCTCGCCCGAGGAGGACCTGCCGCTGTCGGCCGAGGTCCTCCACTTCCAGCCGGGTGCGCCGCCCGAGCTGATCGCGTACGACCTGATCCAGCAGCTCCCCTCGGGGAACCTCACGGTCACGCGGCACCTGATCGCCGACGAGTACGGGAACCTCGTGCTCACACGGCTGCCGTCGCCGACACCGAGCGCGACGTCCACGCCCACGCCTACACCGACGCCGAGTGCGATGCCCTCGGCGGGCTGAGCGGCCCCCCGCGCGCGAACGCGTCGCCGGACAGAGCTCGCCACACGACGACGGCGCCGACCGACGCGAGCACCGCCGCCGAGGCGAAGAGCGTCGGCGGGCCGAGATGCCGGTACACGACGCCGCCGACGGCCGCGCCCACAACCGGGCCGATGCCGACCGTGAAGATCTGCATCAGCGCCTGGCCGGTGTTGCGCAGCCGCTCGGGTACCAGGCGTCCGGTGATCACGACGAGCGCCGCGTACGTCAGACCGAATCCGGCACCGCCGATCATCTTTATCAGCGCGACGAGGCTCGGCGCCGCCACGAGCGACCACGCGACGAGCATCACCACGTAGACCGCGCACCCCGACAGGTAGAGCCTGCGGAGGCCGACGTGCTCGCCGAGCCAGCCGCTCGCGCGGAAGAACGGGACCTCGACGATCGCGGCGACGCACGCGGCGAGCCCGACGAGGAATGGGCCGCCGCCGCGCGCGGCGATCCGGAGCGGTACGAAGCTCCATGCTCCCCACGTCGCGGTCGAGACGAGCAGCAGCCCGACGAGGAACGGGAGCAGCCGCGGCGCCGATCGGAACGCCTCGCCCACCGAGCCGAGCCGCGACACGTGCTCGCGTACGCGGCCGGGCCGCGTCGCGGGAAACCGCGTCGTGGCGGCGACGTACACGAGCGTGCCGATCGCGTAGACGGGCAGCACCGGCCCGAGACCCGACCGCTCGAACCACGCGCCGAACGCGAGCACCGCGATCGCCCACCCGATGCTGGCCCACAGCCGGATCTCGCCGTACTCGGTCGTCCGCTCCGGCCCGAGGTGCCCGAGGGCGATCACGTCCCCAAGCGCCGTCCCCGGCGCCGACGCGATGCCGAGGACCGCGACGACCGCGATCGTCGCCCACAGGCTCGTGCCGGTGAGCAAGAGCACAAGCGCGATCGTAGCCGTCGCCACCGACGTGAGCTGAAGCGTGCGGACCGTCCCCATCCGTGTGTCGGCGACGTGGCTCCAAAACGGCGTCGCCGCGACCCCGGCGAGCGACGAGACGGCGAGGATCAGCCCGATCTCGTCGGCATGGAACCCGCGGTCGCGGAGCAGCAGCGCGAAGAACGGGATGAAGGCGGCGCCCGACGCGCCGCCGACCGCGAACAGGAACCGGACGTCCCGATCGGGGTGCACGGCACGCGTTGCACCGGTCGCGCCGTCCCGTCGCCCGATGCCCACCTGCGTCCCGCCTCCTTCCCCGCCGCTTCCGGCATCGTATCGGCGGCGGCAACGGCCGGAGGCGGGGCTCCCGTGCTGGATCGGCCGAACCCCTACACGGCGTGGAGCGAGAACGCGCCGTAGCCGACGACGCACGACGGGTCGCCGGCGGTGTCTGCCGACGTCCGGAGGTCGAGCAGCTCGATCCGCAGATCGTTCCGGCGCGCGTGCTCGACGATCCCGCGGAGCGCGTACACGCCGCACGCGTCCTCCGGCCCGATCGCCGACGGGTCGCGCGCGAGCACCGCGTCGGCGGTGCGCCGGTCCAGGCGCCGAGCCGTCACGTCGTCGTGGTAGTGGCTGAGATCGGTGCTGATCACCACCAGCGCCCGCTCATGCAGGACGCCGATCAGCCCGGCGACCTCGGCCGGCGGCGTCGCGCCGACCGACACGGGCAGCAGGGTGAAGCCGCCGCCGAGGACCCGCTGCAGGAACGGCACCTGCACCTCGAGGGAGTGCTCGGGCTCGTGCGGAAGGTCGCCCACCGTTGCGCCGCAGGTCATCGCGGCCTCTCGCAGTTCGGCGTCCACGGTCACATCGCCGAGTGGCGTGCGCCACGCCTCGGCCGCAGGGACGGCCATCCCGTGGAGCGGCACGAAGTGCGCCGGTCCGAGGACGGCTACGCGCCGGATCGACCCCGCGATCGGCCGCAGCAGCGCGTACGCCGAGGCCGCCACCGGACCCGAGTAGGTGTAGCCGGCATGCGGGACGATCAGCGCCTCGGGCACACCCGCCGCCTCGGGCACACCCGCCGCGTCGGCCGGCACCGTCGCTCCATCGAGCATCTCGTCCACCATCGCGGCGAGCTCGTCCGCGCGGCCCGGGTAGAAGCTCCCGGCCGCGGCCGGCGACCGGATCTCTGAGGACATCACGGCACCCCCAATCGCACCGGCAGCCGCCGGCTCCCCCAAGTCCCCGGCTTGCCCTCGAACACGCCCGCGCACCGCTCGCCGCACCCCACGCACCGGCCGTCGTCGGTCAGGTTCCACTCGCCGAGCTCGTAACGGTCGCGCCGGATCAGCAGCTCACCGCACCCGTGGCACCACGTGCTCTGGCCGTGCGGGTCGTGCACGTTTCCGGTGTAGGCGTGGCGAACGCCGTTCGCCATCGCGATCTCGCGCGCGCGGGTCAGCGTCCCGGGCGGTGTCGGCGGCCGGTCGGTCATCTTCCAGTCTGGATGGAACGCGGTGAAGTGCATCGGCACCTCCGGCCCGAGCCGTTCGACGATCCATCTCGTCATCGCGTCGATCTCGGCATCGGAGTCGTTCAGCCCGGGGATCAGCAGGTTCGTGATCTCGAACCACACATCGGTCTCGTGCTTCAGGTACTCGAGCGTCTCGAGCACCGGCGCGAGGTGCCCCGCGCACATCGAGCGGTAGAAGTCCTCGCCGAACGCCTTCAGGTCGACGTTCGCCGCGTCCATGTGCCGGTAGAGCTCGACCCGCGGCTCCGCGCACATGTAGCCGGCCGTCACCGCGACCGTCCTCACGCCGACCTCGTGGCACGCCCGCGCCACGTCGATCGCGTACTCCATGAAGATCACCGGGTCGTTGTAGGTGAACGCGACGCTGCGGCACCCGAGCCGTTCGGCCGCCCGCGCGATCTGCTCCGGCGAGGCCGAGTCCGCGAGCGTGTCGGTCTCGCGCGACTTCGAGATGTCCCAATTCTGGCAGAACCGGCAGGCGAGGTTACAGCCGGCCGTTCCGAACGAGAGCACCGCGGAGCCCGGGAGGAAGTGGTTCAGCGGCTTCTTCTCGATGGGATCGACGCAGAAGCCGCTCGAGCGGCCGTAGGTCGTGAGGACGATCGCGTCGCCCCGTCGCATCCGAACGAAGCAGAGCCCGCGCTGCCCCTCCCGGAGCCGGCACGCGCGCGGGCACACGTCGCACTGCACCCGCCCGTCGTCGAGGGCGTGCCAGTACCGCGTCGGATGCCCCACCTCGAGCCGCGCGCCGGCATCCATCAGCCCCATGATGCACCCCGCGGGTGCAACCTGCGAGATGTCAGAGTGCGCCACGATCCGTGGCTCCGGACGCTCGACCGCCTCGGCGTCGGCTTGGAGTCTTAGCTCAGCGTCACCACTCGACGGCGACCGGGTAGCCGCGCATGACGCGGTCGCCGCTCACGAGCGTCAGGCCTTCGGCCACAGCCTGCGCCACGAGCATCCGGTCGAACGCATCGCGGTGGACCTCGGGGAGCATCGCGAGGCCGAGCGCGTGCCGCAGGTGCACCGGGAGGGTCGAGAATCCGTTCGCCTCGAGCTGGGCCGGCACGAACCGATCGACCGGCTCGGGGAGCTCCACCCGCCCGAGGCCCATCTTCACCACGATCTCCCACGCGCTCACGGCCGAGACGAAGACCTGGTTCCGGCCGTCGGCGATGAGCGCCGCGGCCCGCGAGGAGAGCCGCTCGTCGTCGGCGATCCACCACAGGAAGGCGTGCGTGTCGAGCAGCAGCCTCACTCGAACGCTCTCTGCACCTCGTCGGGAAGCGGGGCGTCGAAGTCCGGGGAGACCCACACGTCTCCGCGCGCGCTCCCCGGCGCCCGTTCCCGCCGGGTCGGCGCGAACGGCACGAGCTTAGCCACCGGGTGTCCCGCCCTTGCCAGCACGATCTCCTCGCCGAGCGCCACCCGCTCCAGCAGCCGCGAGAGATGGGTCTTGGCCTCGTGCACGTTGACCTGGTCCATGTGGAGATGATGGACTAAGTCTCTAGACTAAGTCAAGACGCCCTCGCCTCCGCGGATGAACCCCCTCAGGGCATCTCGCCCGGCGGAGGCGGCAGGGGCGGCAGGGTCTCGCCCGGCGTCCCGGCATCGGGCCCACCGGTGGCGACGGGCCCAACCGGCGGCGCCTCGACGACGGGAGCCGGAGCGCCCTCGGCGGCGACGGGCTCGCCGGCCGCGGGGGCCTCGCCACCCTTCTTGCCGCGCCGCCTAGCCGCGACCCCGATCGCGATCGCGAGGAGCACCACGACGGCCGCACCGCCGATCGCGATCCACAGCCACGGGAAGGACGAGGAGGCGATCGCGCTCGCGACGGCCTGGATCTCGGTGCGCTCGCCGACCTTCGGCTCCCACGTGACCGTGTTGCCGTCCACCTTGCCGTTCGAGGAGATGACGTCGCCGGGGAAGGCCATCGTGATGCGGACGTCCGCGGTCCCGAGCGCCTGCTGCGCTATCTGATCGGGCTGCGCATCTCCGCTCCCCTCCATCGCGCCCGACAGGTCCAGCACTCCCGAGACCTTGAACTCGTCGCCCTCCCGCACGATCTTCAGATCCTCGGCGCCCGCCCCGCTGAACTGCGTGATCGGCACCGCGTCGAACGTGACCTTCTGCCCCACGTATTTGCCGTCGTCGTAGGACGAGGTCGTGACCCCCGCGCCCGGGCTCGCGAGCGGGTTCTCTCCGATCACCTGGTCCGCCGTCTGTCCGGTGGCCTCCAGGAGCTGCTTGTCCACCGCGAAGATCACCGTGCCGCTCACCGTGTTATCCGAGGACACGGTCAGGTCCATGTTCAGCTTGAGGCAGCTCGACAGCAGCAGCGCCATCGCGACCACCGCCAGCGCCTTCACCGCGACGGAAACCTTTCGCTTCATGCGCTCACCCCCCTCATCGTCGCGAGCGTATCCCGCCGGGACCGGCCTTTCACTTAGCCGGGGAAGGATCGGAGTCCCGCCCGTTCAGGCTCCTTCGGCTCTGGTCGCAGCCCCTTCCCGATGGGAGGTTGGGGGCGTTCTTCGACGACCTGGTGCCGGCCGTCGAAGACGGCCATCCCGGGAGGTGTATGAGATGCCGAGTCCGAAGGGGGACGATCCGACCGCCGCTCACGAGGCCGGCCGAGCGCCCGGCCGCCGGATGACCGCGCCGAAGTCCTTCGATCCCCCCGTGCGGGCGATCCTGCGCTCGCGCCTCCACGGCATGCTCAGCCGAACATTGATGCTCGTCACGGTCCGCGGACGCAAGACCGGCCTGCTGCACACGTTCCCCGTGGGCTACCTCCGGGAGGACGACGCGCTGTACGTCCTGGTCGGCGAGTACGAGAAGAAGACGTGGTGGAGGAACCTCGAGGGCGGCGCGCCGATGCGGCTGACGCTTCGCGGCCGGACCGTGGAGGCCACGGGGGAGGCCCTCCGGTGGGAGTCGGACCCCGAGGCGCTCCTGCAAGCGCTCACCCGTTATGTCGCGCGGTTCCCGCGCTCGGGTCGTGCGCTCGGGATCACGTCGGGGGCAGACGGTCCGGATCCCCAGAGCATCCGCGCAGCGGCGCAGGCGGTCGTGATGGTCCGAGCCCGCCTCGTGCCCATCGAGACCGGGCCAGCGGAAGCGTCGAGCTGAGGCTGGGCCACCGCCGCTCCGCGCGGCGTAGGCTCGAACCGTGGCGCACCGGCTGCTTCTCGACGTCTCGAGCCTGATGTACCGAGCGTTCTTCGCGCTGGGTGACAGCGTGACCTCCCCCGCCGGGCGGCCGGTCGGCGCCGTCCACGGCTACCTCGACATGGTCACGCGCTTGATCGTGTCGAGGCGACCGGACGAAGTCGTGCACGCCTACGATCACGAGTGGCGTCCGGTCGCCCGCACCGACATCTACCCGGGGTACAAGGCGAACCGTCCGCCCGACCCCGAGGGGCTGCCGGAGCAGTTCACGATGCTGCGGCAGGTGCTCGACCTGACCGGCATGTCGCAGGCGATGACGCGGGGGTGGGAGGCCGAGGACGCCATCGCGGCGCTGTGCGCCGACGCGCGCGGAACCGACCGCATCGAGATCGTGAGCGGGGACCGCGATCTGATCCAGCTCGTGCGCGACCCCGTGGTGAAGCTGCTGTCCACCCTGCGGGGCGTCTCCGAGCTCGCGGAGTTCGACGAGGCCGCGGTGCTCGAGAAGTACGGCGTCCCGCCCGAGCGTTACGCCGAGTTCGCGATCCTGCGGGGAGACCCGAGCGACGGCCTGCCCGGCGTGCACGGCGTGGGTGAGAAGACGGCGCGGGCGCTGGTCCAGGCGTACGGATCGCTGTCCGAGCTGCTCGCCGACGCCGAGGCGGCGGAGCCGAGGCCGGGGCCGCTCCGCGGCAAGCCCGCGCTCTGCGCGCGGCTCCGCGACGCCGAAGACTACATCGCGGCGATGCAGCGGCTCGTACCGGTCAACGCCGATGCACCCGTCGATCGCTGGGATTCGGTCCGCGACGACGAGGCGCTCAGGGAGCTGGCGGACGAACTCGGTCTGCGCGGCCCGGTGCAGCGGCTCCGGGCGGGGCTCGACCTCATGCGTGGGAGCGGTCCGTGACACGCGGTCCGACCAGCCGCGCGCATGGCCCCCGAGGCCGGCGCCACCTTCTCCGTCGACGAGCTGTACCGGTTGCTCGAGTACGACCCCGCCGACCGACTCCCCGGCCGGCGCCCAGGCCGGCCCGAACGGCGTGAGCCTGAGCCTCATGTCGAAGGCGTTCGGCCTGGCGGGACTCCGGGTCGGCCGGCTCGCGGCCCGCGCCGAGGACCTGCGCGCGCTGCGCCCGTGTCAAGGACTACACGACGATCTGCAACAGCGCCGCGAGCGAGGCCCTCGCGCTGATCGCCCTCCGCGCCAAGGACGCGCTCCTCGAGCGCGCCCGCGGCTTCATCCTTCCGAACCGCGACCTGCTAGACGCGTCCCTGGCCTCCCAACAGGACCTGTCGTGGGTGCGCCCGAGCGCCGGGAGCATCGGGTACGTGCGTCTGCCCGCCGGCGTGTCGGCCTCCGCCTTCGGCGACGACCTCGTCCGCGTCGGCCTCGGCCGCCCCGGCATCGAGGAGAGGCTGGAGTGCCTGGGCGGGCACCTGGAGGCCCGCTGACGCGGTCGGGACTCCCTCTGCGCCGGGGTTCCGGTCAGCGCCGCAGGATCAGCTCAATGCCTCGACAGCGGATGCCGGTGGGAGGGCGCGGAATGCAGCCAGCACGTCGGCGAGAAGTTGTACGTCGACAGGACCGTCGTGCATCCAGGCACTTCGCAGCGCCGTCCAGACGAGGCCCGCGACGACGCGCCCTTGCCGCGGTCCGGGGTGCCGAACTGGACACGCTTGCTGCTCGTCGTCGACATGGGCGGCTTCCTTCCTGTTTGGCCCTCGGGCCACGATGATCCGTAGAGGCGAATTCCGTAGGGGCGAATGAAGCGGAACTCGGAGGCCGGCGCTCGTGGGTCGCGCCGTGCCAACCCTCGGGCGTCGCCCCAGGTATCGAGGGTACTACCTTCGGCCGGCCCGACGCCCGCAAGTCCGTGTCACGAGGCGGTCGAGAGCAACGGCCGATCGCGCCGAGCGATCCCGACCTCGCTCGGATCTCCCCACGCAGAACGGCGACGCTCGTCCGGCTGCCTGAACCGCCCCGGTAGACTGGTCCCCGATCGGGCTCGTGCCTGGCGAGGAGGTCCTCAGCCACCTTCTTGACAACTCCGGCCCTCGTAGCTCAGTGGATAGAGCAACGGTTTCCTAAACGCCGTGTGGTGCAGTCGTTTCGGCTACTTCAGCCACCATCGCGTCGAAGGGCTCGAGGAAGGACTCCGCCGGGTGCCGACGGACATCCGGCACTTCGATCCCGCACGACACGAGATCCGGCCGGACCGCATCAACAAGATCGCGCGCCGAACTCGAGCGGAGATATAGGCTGGTGTCGGAGGAGCGATAGGCTTCGAGCCATCCGAGGATCCGGGTGGCCGACCGAAACAACCCCGTCCAGGGCACGTACCCGGGAAGATCCTGTAGCTGTATCCCCAGGAATCCGCACCAACGATCTTTGTCGGCTGAGAACACCCGTCGGTTGCCTGCCCAGACTTCGTGAACGACACCGGCCTTTACGAATGAGAGGAGGATGTCGTTCACGTTCCGCTTGGCGAACGCGGCAGCCGCCGCCACGTGCTGAGCATCTACACCGGCTCCCGGCCAGGTGAGAAGGAAGCGTGCGACCTCGGATCGCGAACCAGCGTCCATCAGGAGTCGCAGTCTGATCGCGAGGTTCGCCGGAGCCATCGGATCAGGCTCCGTCGCCTTGACGGTCGTCTTGATGCGGGCACGGTTGGCGTCAACCGGCCTCCCGAGCGCCGATATCGCGTTCTCGAGCGCGGTGCCCCCCTCACCGAAGGTATTGCGAAGGCGGTGGACAGATATGAGGTGCCCGTTCAACGCAAGCCAAGCGCGCGCGGCATCGACGAGCCGTGCGTCGATGGCGCCACCAGATGCAAAGGTCAGCCAGATCAGCGCCTCCGGGTCGATGCACCGGGATTCGGGCTGTCGGGTGTCGCCCAAGACTCCGAGGCTCGTCCACTGCGCCCATGCCGCGTGAGACAGAGCGCGTCCAAGCGCCTCGCTACTCGAGGGTCGCATCGTCCACTCCGAGCCTGCCAAGCGCGAGCAGCAGCTGCTGGCGGAACCCGACTGAGGGATCGTGGGATGTCGTCCAACGCGCCGCAGCGAGAAGCTCTTGCGGCGTCGGCGCGAGCGCCCGCAGATCCTCCTCGTGGCGACCACCAGCCTGATCCACCATCGCGTAGAGCTTGAGGTGGATCTGGTCGTATCGATCCGCATAGAAGACGACTAGACCGTGGCCAATCTCCACGCGATGCGCGCGATCGAGGAATCCCTTGGGGAGCCCAAGATCGAGCAGCGCGGATGGACCGGAGTTGAGCCAATCGGCGGGTAGGCCGAGGTCGCGAGCCACGCGGGCGATAGCCGTCGCAAGCACTTCCGGGAACGGCTCCGAGGAAGACAGCCCGGCTTCGGAGAGGATGCCGAGCACATCAACATCTCTCGTCGCCCGCTCGACCAGCCCCAGCGCAACGAGAGCCGACCCTCCGACGATGACCAGTTCGAAGTGAGCCCCGGCTGCTGAGAGTTGCTCCGAGAGGGCTGCGAGCGCTCGGTCATCCCATCGCATATCCGTGTCCATACGGGATATATACCATCTTGTATCGCGATAGTAAAGGCCTCGTCATGAAAGCCATCCCCGACTGCCCCGTGGGCTCGAGATGAGGCGAGCCGACTGGGTAAGCTGCAGGTGTGTGTCACTGGCCCTCGTAGCTCAGTGGATAGAGCAACGGTTTCCTAAACCGTGTGTCGCAGGTTCGATTCCTGCCGGGGGCACCACCCATCTTCGCTGGTCATGTGAGAGTCCGGCACCTCTGTCCCACATCGGCTCCGGAACCTGTGTCTCACTCTCCGACCCGGCTCCGGGTCCTGGGCGACAGTGGCTTCGGCACCTGTGTCCCACCGAAACTCCCACTTCCGAGCCGCCCCTGATCTTCACTTGCGCTCAACCGAGCCAAGGAGGATCCCGGCATGCTTGTGGAGCTCCCGGTGGTTGAGCAGCGCTACCTGGCCGTGCGAGAGGCGCTCGACACGGGAGCGACGATCACCGACATCGCCCGCCGCTACGGGGTCGACCGCAGGACCGTTCACCGCTGGCTCGTTCGCTACGCCGCAGGCGGCCTCGGCGCCCTCGCGGATCGCAGCTCCAAGCCGGGTCGCTGTCCCCACCAGATCCCCCCGGAGGTGGAGGCCCGGATCGTGGCGCTCAGGAGGGCCACCCCCGGGTGGGGTCCCCGCACCATCTTGAGCAGGCTCCGCCGTGAGCTCGAGGAGCCTCCCTCGCGCTCGGCCATCTACCGCTGCCTCGTGCGTCACCGCCTGATCGCCCCGAAGCCCCGCAGGCGCCGGCGGGAGGACTACAAGCGCTGGGAACGCTCGCGCCCCATGGAGCTGTGGCAGATCGACGTCATGGGCGGCGTGCGTCTCACGGACGGGACCCAGCTCTCGGTGGTCACCGGGATCGACGACCACTCCAGGTTCTGCGTCATCGCCAAGGTCGTCCCCCGGGCCACGGCGCACCCGGTGTGCGACGCCCTCCTCGAGGGACTGTCCCGCCACGGTGTGCCCGAGCAGATCCTCACCGACAACGGCAAGTGCTTCACCGGCAAGCTCGCCCGCAAGCCCGCCAACGTGGCCTTCGACAGGATCTGTCTCA
>Ga0315275_10000318_pt1 | contig 39857 bp, 40 predicted proteins | sample YL17G03_0_MG_FD_205557 | JGI IMG/M metagenome (GOLD analysis project Ga0315275, IMG submission 205557) | Sediment microbial communities from Yellowstone Lake, YNP, Wyoming, USA - YL17G03_0 | ecosystem: Environmental > Aquatic > Freshwater > Lake > Sediment | place: USA: Wyoming | collected... | reverse complement strand
GTGCCCACATGAAAATGGGGATTTGATGAGGAACAGCCACCAGCTGCTTCTTAAAATCCGTTTTGATCCACGGTATTCATTGACAGCGTCCGGGTCTGGTACGTTAATCGCGGGGCTCCGGGCGACTGCTCATGTGCTGATGGCAATCGGATCCAAAAACTTGAAGCGAATTACATGGAAATTGCCGCGGGAGATACAACAACGTGTATACCCTACCATCGGATCAGGAAGATCCTGTATGAAAATACCGTAGTCTGGGAACGGTGAGAGCACAAAATAGATGATACGCGGCATGAAAATTGAGGAACTGACTCAAAGCAGTCTGAACACCGCAGTCTGAACACCACCTTTTTTACCCAAACAATGTCAAATTCATATGGCGCCCCAGTGGCTTAGCTGGCAGAGCGGCTGACTTGTAATCAGCAGGTCCCGTGTTCAAATCACGGCTGGGGCTTACGAGAAATTGTGTAAATCCCAAAAGATTTTTGATTGTCTATAGGGCAACAGCCATATAATATTCGATTTAACCATAAATTTTCATATCACGCACGAAACGTGTAATTTTTTCCGGTAATACGGAATAACCAAATACTAATATTTTTGTAGCAATCCATTTATAAATGTATTTTAGCATTTTTCTCTCTTTTTTCAGAATGGCTAATTTTACATCTGATTTGATCTGAAAACTCCATGTTCGCCAAATATGATCAGGAGTTTGTGTCAAATTAAGAACCGGAGAACCCCCCCAGTGTGCAATCTCATCTAAGTAATTTTCAACATCAGCAACTAATTGATTTTTCTCCACATATTCCCAGATAGGAGTTTCCGGAAAGGGGATAAGAAAATTTATTGAGATATCTCCCTCGCCAAGACCAATTAAAAAATCTATCGTTTCCCGGATAGTACTGGGTGTTTCTGATGGGGACCCAATAACAATCTGTACAGGGCAGTTCAAACCCTGTTTCCGGGTTAAGAGAGTAATATAAGTGTTTGTTTTTGCATCCACACCTTTCCGGTACTCTTTCAGAATTGTATCAGATCCGGATTCCTGCCCGTAAGTGATATCAGTACAACCGGCTTCTTTCATCCTTTTCAGCATATATTCATCAACCTTATCAGCTCGCATTGAAGTTCTAAATGAAATTTTCAGATTTTCTCGTTCAATTATATCACAAAAATCAAGCACCCATTGGTTATTGGCGTTAAAAAGTTCATCACCGAAAGAAAATCGTTTAATTCCAAATGTTTTAATAATAAATTTAATGTGATTGATCACATATGGAACACTATGCTGACGATATCCTTTCATATGCCGGTAACAGAAACTACACCGGTTCGTGCACCCGCGAGAAGTAATCATGTGCACCTCATCAAAGTGATACGCTTTCAAATCGAGTAGATTGTAGTCCGGCAAAGGAATCTCGTCTAGATTCTCAATTTGTGGTGCTAACGGATTGCGATGGATTCCTCCAATAGTGCTTATTGTTGAAATACCCGGTATGTCGGCATAGGGAAATCCATTAAAGTACCGTTCCAGAAAAACCGGCAATGTGCGTTCGGTTTCCCCATGAAATACAATACCCACATTCGTTCTCGTTAAAAGTAATTTATAAACAGAGGCAAGAGGTCCTCCTGAAATTTGCAGAATGTCTGGACGCTTTCGGTTAATATAACCAGATAATTTTTTTGTGCGCCCAAATGACGATGCAATCCCCCCAAAGCCCACAATATCCGGGTTGTACTCTTCCAGAATCCCGTCAAGTTCTGTATAATCCCCATTATCCAGTTTCGTCAAATTTTCATCATTGAGATACGGATCATATATTTTTGTAATATACCCGCAACGTTCAATAATGCTCCCGGCATAAAGGAGACTTATAGGAAGCGTCATTCCACCCCTCCCTCTGCGAGAAGGGACATTAATTAATAAGATACGTTTCTTTGAATTATTCACAATTTCTGCCTCTTTTTCCATCCTTGGTCTCTAATTTATCCGGGAAAGGTTATTAACGATATTGATTATATCCAAAGAACCGGTCCCCCATTATCTTTTCTGTAAATCAAGCCGAACTACTGGGGTCTGTTTGGGGGTTCGGCAAGAATATGATGTAATTATTAGTAGGATAGTGAGGGGTGGGATTTTCTGTAAAAATTGAAATAATTACACATTGTTTTTTACATCAAAAAATATAAATAATGTTGAGAGCAGCCCATGACAACGATCCGGTTCATTCCACGATTGGATATCAAAGGTCCAAATCTTGTAAAAGGTGTCCATCTCGAAGGGTTGCGTGTCCTTGGAAAACCCGAACGATTTTCAGAATACTACTACGAGCAGGATGCAGACGAATTAATCTATATTGATGTTGTTGCAAGTCTTTATGGCAGAAACAGCATTTTAGGTATGATTCAAAAAATATCCAAAAAAATTTTTATTCCTCTCACTGTTGGCGGAGGCATACGTTCAATTGAGGACATTCAAAATGTGCTGAAAAGCGGGGCTGATAAGGTTGCAATCAATACAGCAGTTATTCATTCCCCAGAACTGATTGAGGAAGCTTCCAATAAGTTCGGTTCTTCAACCATCGTAGTTTCAATCGCAGCAAAACGACAGATAGACGGCACTTATGAAGCCTATACGGATAATGGGCGAGAAAAAACCGGCATTGATGTTTTTCGCTGGGCTCAACAGGCCGAACAGCTCGGTGCGGGGGAGATCCTCCTGACATCCATAGACCGTGACGGAACTGGTCAAGGATTTGACCAGGATCTGACCAAAAAAGTGTCCACGTCCGTTTCGATACCGGTCATTGCCTGCGGTGGCGCCGGCCGTATTTCCCACATCCGCGACATTATTACTGAGGGGAAAGCGGATGCTGTATCTGCAGCATCGATGTTGCACTATAATTTTATCCAGAACCACTACACTGATGATGATTATTCATCTGAGGGGAATATTGAATTTCTTAAAAACATCCCGAAATATACCCGATTCGAGGGAGCAACCATTCTCGAGATTAAAAGATTTTTAAAGGAAACGGGGATTCCCTGCCGTATTGACTGATGTGATATCAATGAAACAATCCAAATCTCCGGTTGTAGCTATTATTGACATGGGACTCGGAAATCTGTTCAGTGTGAAAAATGCCTGCGAATATGTCGGAATGAAAGCAATTACTACATCCTCATCGACAGAGATTGATGATGCTGATGCAATAATTATCCCCGGTGTGGGTGCATTTGGCGATGCAATGAAAATCCTGGACACGCTTTGTCTGGCTCCAACCCTTCATAAAAATGTCGATGATAATAAACCGCTCATGGGCATTTGTCTTGGTATGCAAATTCTCATGACTGAAGGCACGGAGTTCGGACATTTTAAAGGGCTCGATTTTATTACCGGTACCGTTGTGCGTTTTGAAAATCCACATTCCAACCGGGGCCTGCTGAAAGTGCCGGAAATCTGCTGGAACCGTATGACGCGCACCCATTACGGTCCGCATGATTCATGGTCTGATACACCACTCAAAGGACTTCATGATGGGGTATTCATGTATTTCAACCATTCATACTATGTGAAACCCAAGAATCCATCAGTCGTCATTTCCGAGACGAATTACGGCGATATCAAGTTTTGTTCAGCATTCAGGAAGGGAAATATATTTGGCTTCCAGGCTCACCCGGAAAGAAGTGGCATCGAAGGCCTGAAGGTATATAAAAATTTTCTTAGTTTGATCGAATACTCTATGTAAAAAGAAGTTCAATATAAAAAAGTCATGGATAAGATAAAGGATACACTCGACAGGCAATTAAAAAATCAACCAAAAGAAGTAATTTTCTGTAAAAAGTGTGTGGTGTCCAACCAAAGACCCAGAATAGAATTTGACGAGAACAGAATCTGCAGCGCCTGCAAATTTGCATACGAAAAGAAGAGCGTTATCGACTGGGAGCAGCGTGCCCGACAACTGGAAGATCTCTGTAACCTGCACCGTAAAGACAATGGTGAATATGATGTCATTGTACCCTGCAGCGGGGGAAAAGATAGCTCTATGGTGGCGCACCGCCTCAAGCATGACTATGGAATGCATCCATTGACGGTCACATGGGCCCCGTTTATGTACACCGAAATTGGATGGATAAATTTTCAGAGTTTTATCCGATCCGGTTTTACGAATATTATGGGAAGCCCCAACGGCCACCTTCACCGGAAACTGTCAAGAGTTGCCTTTGAAGCCGTTGGAGATCCCTGGGACCCCTTTGCCTATGGCCAGATGAGTTACGCGTTTCATATAGCTCTTCAATTCGATATCAAGTTGATTTTTTTTGGGGAAAACGGCGAGGCTGAATATGGCGGATCCCCCAAGAACAATTACCGGCCGTTTATGCCCATTGAGGATTGGGCTGACCTCTATTTCAAAGGGACGACGATTGATGACCTGATAGAGTATGGACTGAGACATGGCCTTATCACCAAAGACGACTTTAACAGCAGTGATCTGAGATTCTATCGGCCACCACTTGTCGAAGTGCTGCAGGATAAAGGGATACAGATGCACTGGTTCTCGTTTTACCATAAGTGGGTACCTCAGGAAAATTACTATTATGCAGTTGAGCATACAGGATTCCAGGCTAATCCGGATGGCAGATCGGAGGGGACGTATTCCAAATATGCAAGTCTTGATGACCGGATGGACGGTCTTCATTTTTATCTTGCATACATGAAGTTCGGTATCGCACGAACAACCTCCGATGCTGCGCATGAAGTCCGTGACGGGCATATCACCCGTGAAGAAGCAGTTTCCCTTGTACATCGCTACGATGGGGAGTTACCCAAAAAATATTTTCGGGAGTGTCTGGAATACATGGATATTTCGGAAGAAAAATTCTGGGAAATTGTTGACAGTTTCCGGAAGCGGTCGCCTCATCTCTGGGAGAACGGGAACGGGATATGGAAACTTAAGCACCGTGTGGAAAACATCTGAATTCTTTTTGTTGACAACAGGAACCCGGTTGTCCGTGACCGGGAACTCGAGAAACGTTCGCACGATAAACAATATCAATTATGTAAGTCAATCTGTGGTAATAAAGTACGGATAGTAAATTTTCTCAGGTTTTTATGGTATCGATCCGGAATCGCACGATAGGTCAGGGGCAGCGATGCTTTATCATTGCGGAAGCTGGTGTGAACCATAACGGGGACATGGGACTTGCAAAAAAACTCATTGGTGCAGCACATGCGGCCGGGGCAGATGCAATCAAGTTCCAGACATTTGTCACGGAGAACCTTGTCACCGAGAGCGCAGAAAAAGCCTTCTACCAGATAGAAAATGATCCTGATACCTCATCACAATTCGAGATGCTACGGAAACTTGAATTATCAGAGCAGGATTTTTTGGAACTTTCAGGGTATGCAGAAAAAAAAGGGATACTTTTTTTATCCACAGCATTTGATAACACCAGCATTGATATTCTTTCACGGATTGGCGTCCCGGCATTTAAAATCCCCTCCGGTGAGATTACCAACATCCCTTACCTGAAAGAAATTGGCCTCCGGCATAAACCCGTAATCATGTCAACAGGTATGTCAACAATTGGCGAGATAGGGGAAGCATTGTCCTGTTTGCGGGACAACGGGTGCGATGACATCATACTTCTCCATTGTACAACCAGTTACCCGGCACCGTTATCTTCTGTGAACCTGCGGGCAATCGCAACACTCCGTGAACAATTCGGTATTCCGGTCGGGTATTCCGACCATACCGAAGGGATCATTATCCCCATAGCAGCAGCAGCAATGGGTGCCTGTGTCATTGAAAAACACCTGACCCTTGACAGGAATCTTCCCGGCACGGATCATATGGCATCTCTTGAGCCCGGGGATTTTACAAGAATGGTGAGCGCGGTAAGGGAGGTAGAACTTGCACTTGGGACAGGAGATAAACAACCTCAGGAATGTGAACTGGATAATCGCCGGATTGCACGCAAGAGTATTGTCGCCGCACTCAATATCCCGGCAGGTTCTCAGCTGACTCGCGTAATGCTGGCGATAAAACGCCCCGGTACGGGAATTGAACCAAAGCACCTGGAGAGTGTGATAGGAAAAAAGACCCAATCAACAATAAAAAAAGATTCGGTTATATTATGGGAAATGATCGAATGAGCAAAAAAATTCTCTATATCAGTGGTACACGAGCGGATTATGGATTGATGAAATCTGTTTTATCTGCTATCCGCAGTCACCCAGATCTGAGTCTGGATATCGGGGTAACCGGAATGCACCTTATGCCAGAATTCGGCTCAACCCTCGATGAGATCCGACAGGATGGTTTTTCATACCATATCATCGATGCAACCTATTCGAATGACTCAAGAGACGCCATGGCACTGTTTGTGGGAGAATGCATCCATGGATGTGTAGGATTATTACAACAATTGAAACCGGATATCCTTCTGGTTCTTGGGGATAGGGGTGAAATGCTCAGCGCAGCAATTGCGGGGGCATATCTGGGAATTCCGGTTGTCCACATTCATGGGGGAGATCTAACCTCAACGGTCGACGACATCGCGCGCCATACAATAACAAAACTCTCCCATGTCCATTGCCCTGCAACACAGGAAAGTGCTGACCGTATCATAAAAATGGGTGAAAATCCTGAACATGTTCATGTAGTGGGTTCACCAGGTATTGAACAGATCATGACAGAATCCCAAGCAGAGCCAGAAGAACTCTCTCTGAAGTACTCCATCAATTGGTCTAGACGATTAATACTCGTGATTTTTCACCCGGAGACCTTTGACCAAGGGGATCCTTCTGCACTTATGGATAAGGTACTGGATGCCGTACTTTCCTTCCATGAACAGGTCATAGTCATTTACCCGAATGCCGATGCTGGCGGAAGAGCGATGATTGATGTGATCAAGAAACATGCAGGGGATCCTGACTTCCATGACTATCCAAACATCCCTCACCGCGATTATCTCGGGCTGTTAAAAAAATCATCGGTAATTGTAGGAAATTCAAGCAGCGGAATTATCGAAGCCCCATCTTTTGGAATCCCCGCGGTAAATATCGGTAACCGACAGCGAGGAAGGCTGAAAGGAAAAAATGTTATCGATACAGGATATACTACAGATGAAATCCGTGCAGCAGTAAGCAAAGCGTTTTATGATAACTCATTCAGAAAATCAGTAAAAATGGCAGGAAACCCATATGGAGATGGCAGAACCAGCAGTAAAATTACCAGAGTTCTTGCAAAATTACAAATAACTCAGGATCTGCTCCAAAAAAGGATGATGTACTAATGAGATTTGAGAATTGGTTATTCCCGAAAATTAAGGAAGGACAGCCGACAAAATATCATTGGATTGTCCAGCATAAGGATAAATTCCGGCTCGGGAAATATACGGATATTGGAGCATTCACGTACATCAATGCGAAACACACCGTAACCCTTGAGGAAAATGTCCAGATTGGATCACACTGTTCCATCTACTCGTGTTCGACTATTGATGATAAGTCCGGACCGGTTACCCTCAAAAAGAACTGCAGGATCGGAACGCATTCGGTAATTATGCCGGGAGTCACGGTTGGAGAAAATACTGTTATCGGTGCATTCAGTTTTGTTAATACAGACATTCCTGCGGATGTCGTGGCATATGGCGTTCCTGCACGCGTCATAAGAAAATTATCTGTAGAAGAGAAAGAGAAATTTTCCGAGGGGGATAACTGATAATGAAGTGGAAAATCCCGTTATTCAGGATGTACTGGGACGAAGACGATCTGCAGCTTGTTCATAATGCAATCTCATCCGGCATGAACTGGGCAGTTGGTCCGGAAGTTACAATGTTTGAGGATATGATTGCGCGGTATACCGGTTCAGAATTCTGTCTCACGTTTAATTCCGGTACTTCTGCACTCCATGCATCCCTGCTGGCACATGGTGTTGGTCGAGGGGATGAAGTAATTGTACCATCGTTCACTTTTATTGCCACCGCAAACGCGCCCCTTTTTGTTGGTGCAAAACCTGTGTTTGCGGATATTGAACGGGAAACATTCGGTCTTGATCCAGCGGAAGTTCTCAAAAAAATTACCCAAAAGACACGAGCAATCCTGCCTATTCATTATGGGGGATGCCCATGCAAAATTAAAGAACTTCGCGAAATTGCAGATGAAAAGGGCCTCCTCCTAGTGGAGGATGCAGCAGAGGCATTTGGGGCTGATATAAACGGCCGGCAGGTAGGTACGTTTGGGGATGTGGCAATCCTGAGTTTCTGTCAGAACAAGGTAATCACCACAGGTGAGGGCGGAGCGATTACCACGGGTTTGCGGGATTTATATGAAAAACTTAAACTCCTCAGATCTCACGGGAGGCAGGATAACGGGGACTACTTCTCCACCACAACTGTGATGGACTATATTTCTCTCGGATATAACATGCGCATGTCCAATCTCTCGGCAGCCCTTGGCGTTGCGCAAATGAAAAAAGCCGATTATATTATTTCCCAGCGACGGGAACTGGCAGGATTATACCGACAGTTATTGCAGGGAATTCCGGAGGTTGTCGTGCCGGTTGTCCCGCACGGGTATTCTCATGTGTACCAGCTGTTCACCATACTTGCCGAAGATCGCGATGCCCTCATCCGGCATCTTGAACAGAAAGGTATCATGACAAAAATCTATTTCCCACCCGTGCATGAGACGTATTTCTATCATAGTGTCCGGAAGGACAAGTCCCGGTTGCCCGTCACCAAAGATATTTCCGGCCGGGTAGTGAGCCTCCCTATCTTCCCAGGACTTTCACGGGATGATGCAGCGTATGTTACTAGCGAAATAAGGAGTTTTTATCGGAGCAAATCATGAACACATCTGACTTTTACAAAAACAAAAAAATCCTTGTCACTGGGGGTGTTGGATCCATCGGCAGTCAGCTGGTAAAAAACCTGCTTCTGGCGGATCCGGTCGGTATCAGGGTTTTAGATAACAATGAGACCGGGTTATTTGAGCTCAAACAAGAATTAAATACCCCGAAAGTTCGGATTCTCCTTGGTGATGTGCGGGATAAAGACCGGGTGCTTATGGCAATGGATGGCATAGATATTGTCTTCCATGCTTCGGCACTCAAGCACGTTCCCCTATGCGAGTATAATCCGTTTGAAGCGGTAAAAACTAATGTGCTCGGCACCCAGAATGTCCTAGAAGCTGCCCTCAAGAATCAGGTTGAAAAGGTCATCAACATCAGTACCGATAAAGCGGTAAATCCCACGAACGTCATGGGGGCAACCAAGTTACTGGCTGAACGTCTTACCATATCTGCCAACTATTACAAAGGAAATAAACGGACTATCTTTTCCAGTGTACGTTTTGGAAATGTCCTGAACTCCCAGGGTTCGGTTATACCTTTATTCAAAAACCAAATCCAGAAGGGAAAATGCGTTACAATCACGGATATGGAAATGAACCGGTTCTTTATGGATATACCCTCGGCGGTGAAACTGATTCTCACTGCCGGCCAGATCTCACAAGGGGGTGAAATCTTCATCTTCAAAATGCCGGCGCTCCGGATCATGGACCTTGCAGAGGTAATGATCGAACACTATGCCCCAAAGTTCGGATTCCGGCCGGAAGAGATCACCATAAAGATTATTGGAAAAAGGAACGGTGAGAAATTATATGAAGACCTAATGACTGAGGAGGAGGCTGAACGGGTATATGAGCGGGACGATATGTGCATCATCGTTCCTCATTCTCTTGATTCTGAAGATCCCGGCAGCCGGGAGATCCTCTCCGGTTTCAATAGAGCAGGAAAACAAAATTACTCTTCAAAGAACGCTCCCCTCATTAGTAAGGATAAATTAAAGGAACTTCTGAAAAATTTTTAGTTTTTGGACCAAAAAAGGTTCTCGATGATAAGCAAAATTACCAGACGGTAAATCCACCATCGACCACAAGATTATGGCCCGTTATGTATGAGGACAGGTCACTAGCAAGAAACACTGCCGCGCCCTTGATATCCTCTTCAGTTGCCATCCGATGCAGAGGCGTTTTGCTGATATATTTCGAAAGGAACGGCTCTGGCTGGTTCCGGAAGACTCCTCCGACTGTGATAGCATTGACCCGGATACGAGGGGCAAGAACCGTTGCGAGATATCTCGTTAATTGGATCAGTCCGCCTTTGCTCGCAGCATATGCCGCGGGATTCCCCATGGAGGTCCCTTCATACAGCTGCATATCCGGGCCATTGATCCCATATATCGAACCGATGTTGATGATAGATCCATGCCCTGATTTTGCAAGTTCACCTGAACAACTCTGGGTAAGGATGAATGGCGCGGTCAGGTTCACATCGAGAGCCAGCCTCCATGTATCAGCGTTCTGCTCTCTGAATGGGACACCCCAGCCTTTGAGATCAGACGTCCCCACAAGCGCTGCGCAATGAACGAGAATATCAAGGGACGGAAACTTGTCTGTCACCCGGCCAGGAATTTCCCGGATGGATTTTTCATCCGTCAGGTCAATGGCAACGGGGAGTGTTTCGATCCCGTATTCCCGTTCCAGCTGAGCGCATGTGTCCCTGCACAGCAATTCGTTGGAATCAACGATGACAATATCTGCGCCATGTTCCGCCAGTGCGTTACAGATCGCAGAACCGATATGCCCTGCTCCACCGGTAATCACGGTTACCCGGTTTTTCATGTCCTGCAGTTCACTCACCGTTTTCATAAGAATACTACTCCGTGTCTTCAGCCGCACATTTTTTGTTGTCTGAAATCAGGAATTCCGCAAATCTGAAATCCAGTTCGGTATCAATGTCTATCGCCCGTTCTGGAGGAACTTCCACAGCCCTCACTCTTCCATAGAAGATGCCGTCTGCCTGTAAAATGAATTCAGGCCTAGCTGCATAGGCAACGGTCGTCATATCGTAAACCCGGGGCGCATTCTGGCGCCGGCTCATTGTTGTACCGGTTTGCATAACCACCTTTGCGTAGCCCTTTTCATCTAAAGTTACCATGTTGAAATAGGGGCTCCTGTCAGATCTTTTAACGGTAATCACAATATCTACATCGCTCTCCAGCAGGCATGAAATACAGCGGTCAATATCAGACACATCACGTAACGGGGATGTAGGAGGGATGCTAACAAATACATCTGGTATTTTCCCGGACTCTTTTTGGACCTCCTGAATAGCGTGCCTCCAAGCAAGCCATTCTGGTGCTGTATCCCCGGCAAGTTCAGGGGGACGCAGGAAAGGAACATCCGCACCAAAAACTTTTGCGATCCCCGCAATTTCTGAATCATCAGTGGAAACAATAACCCGATTGATATACCGGCTCTGTTTCGCAGTTTCTATTGCGTAAGCAATCAGAGGTTTCCCCGCAAGGGAGCGAATATTTTTTCGGGGTACTCCTTTTGATCCTCCGCGGGCAAAAATATATCCGATGATATTCAGGCTCATACCGCGATGCACCTCTTATCCCTGGAGGATTCAAGTGCAGCGAGTGCGATCTCAAGCACCCGCTTACCATCGGATACAGTGACCGCGGGTTCATTCCGGTTCCTGCAGCAGGATATGAAATGTTCCATTTCAGACAGGTACAAGCTATTGCGATCGGTTTTCCCAACAGGATTTGTCTGGTTCCATTGATTGGTCTCTGTCGTGAATATCATGACAGAATCAGATGCTCCATCCCATATAGCTGTCCCCAAGGTACCGATCACCTTGCAGAACCTTGCCGGAGTGCGCTGGATCATATCCAGATGAATACTCCCAAGGGCACCGGATGAAAAACTCATGATTATCTCTGCAGAATCTTCCACATCAATATCCAGATCGCTCACGTGGTCAGTCATGGACATGACGGAAGTTATCTCACCGGCAAGCCATCTGGTGTAATCAATTTCATGACTGAGTTCGAGAACGGCTCCGCCACCCAGTTCTTTTTGCGCACTGACAGATAGCCGGTAGTCTGTTCCCGGACGCCAGTCCGGGAGATATTGGCCAACCTCTGCCCGGATGCTGACCAGTTTTCCGATCTTCCCCTCAGTAATACATTGCTTCAGCATCTTTAAAGCGGGGTGGAACCTGAGGTTGTATCCCACCATAATCAGGTTCCCGGTAGTTTTCTGGATCTGCAGGAGCTCGTTGATACCCTCAATCGTCGAGGATAATGGTTTTTCAATAAAAAGATCAATTCCTTCCTGAGAAAGTTTTTGAGCTATGGGAATATGGGCGGATGCCGGATTGGCGATAATTGCGATATCGGGTTTTAGAGATATCGCTTCTTCATTGCAAAATACTTCACGCGCCACACCTGCCTGTCCGGTCCCCCGGCGGGAGCGGGTATGCCAGATGGTTATTTCTGCATCCGGATCAATGATGCGGATGTTATCGAGATGGCGTTTTCCGATACTCCCAAGACCAACGATAAGAAATTTCAAGTATTTTCTCCATTGAGAAGTTTTCTACCCGGTATTGAAATATCTTTTTACAATGGTAGTGATATATTATAAAGTAGATCACTACCCCATAGTGTAAAGAGGTAAGCTTATGTCTGATGTTAACGAATCCGCTTATACAATAGGAAAGCTAAATACAGATCTTTTCGGTGCAAAAGGACGCACTATTGAAAGCTATTTCCAATAAACACAATATTTTCTGACAAAAGAATTCATATGCCAGGGCATGACATTTTTTGATATAGGGGGAGGGGGGGTGATTTTGCCAACGCTATTTACCAAGATGTAAGTATGATTAATGCAACAATTATTGATCCTGATTCTCAGGCAATTGAACAAGGTAAGAAAAAGTATCCAAAATTTGAATTTATCAATGACTATTATCCAAGCTCAATTTTAAAAGGGAGAAAATTTGATTACGTTTCAATACAAGCGCTGTTTCCACAAATTCCAAATTACAAAGAGATGCTAATGGATCTTGTAAAGTCATCAAATAAATACATAAATATTTCACTAACTTTTAAACTATCTGGGTTACCTGTTATTGATAAAGACTTATCTTATTTTTATTATTTAGATAATGGTGAAAGAGTTTATCAAGTTACTCATAACTTGTATCTTTTTATTAACTTTTTATGCATACACGAATTGCGATTAAAGAAAATTCGCTTTTTTGGGTATCATACACCAAATACAGGAGATAACTTTAGAGATGTACCAAATCATGAGCAAATTAAAGGTAATATTTTGCTTGAAAAATTTGGTGAACATGAAGATTATCCTGTGCGAATGGGTGGTGTATCACAGCTCATTGGAAATAAAAACTATAAACCTTGGCATCCAGATATTGATATAGTGATTGAAAATAAGCCTTTCGCGTTATAATTTTTGCATTATTTATGTAATAACTTGCCATCTCTGCTGACCAAAAAACAATTGTGTTTTAGACAAAAACAATGTTATAAGCTACTATAGGTGATAAATAATGAAAGTGATGTATGGGGTGCAAGAAAACATCGCAAAAAATATCCTGTTTATTGATGGTATTTCCCGTGTTGGCAAATCCCTATTTTCTGGGATTATACCGTCATTGAACAAAATGGAACATATCCAAGTTTATAATTTAATCGAACGTATTGTGCCAGCTGTTAGCCTTGGTACATTAGACATTGCTTTTGCAAAATCCTTAATCAGAACCGATATGAATGAATTAGCTTACAATATTAAACTATCAAGAAATATAAATTTTAGATATTCTGATCAAACAGGGATATTGAACTATAAAGATCCAAAATTATATTTTAACAGGCTAAATAAAAATGAAGGACAAGTTGTAATTGATGAATTACGACAAACTGATTGGTTTATCCCCATTCAATCACATGATTTATTAGTAAATCTGGAACATTTGGATGGTTTAAATCTTGATTATCATATGATTGAAGTATTTAGACATCCTGTCGATACCATTTATTCTTGGTGGCAACGTGGTTGGGGAGAAAGATTTTGCAATGATCCACGACAGGGGACATTGAATCTAGTTTATAATGATAGTCTAGTACCTTGGTATTGTGCAGGATTTGAAGAGGAATGGTTAAATTTAAATCCTGTTGAAAGATGTGTTCGGTTAGTTTTACCTCTTACGTACAGGTCTATTGATCAGTATAATAAATCTAGAGATAAAGAACGCATATTTCTGCTAACATTTGAGGATTTTGTCGAAAAACCTGATCAAAAAATAATGGAGATATGTTCCTTTTTAGAGACAACTACTACCGAATACACAAAACAATTTGTATCTCAATCAAAATGTCCCAGAGTAATCAATATTAAGGAAAGGGAAGATAAGCTTAAAGAAATCAGGAGTAGGATTAGCAATAATTTGTTTAAAGAGTTAAGTAAAATATCTGACGAATATGAGGATAATTGTTATAATTTAGTATAAATCCCACAATTTGCATTAAATTTTCAAACTATCAAAACCCCGATGAAGTAATACCTTATCGGGGCTTGGAACGAAATAATAATAAATTTCAAAAAGTTATCTCTAATTGCATTTTTAATGCTACAACATATTCGTAAGGTAACCTGACCGCCCCCAAAAGCAAGTCTTTCTGACTATGGCAATCAGAACCCCCCGTTATAAGCAAGTTATATTTTAGAGCAATATTCATATAATAATTAACCTGTTGCAAGGTATGTTTGCTATAATAAACCTCAATGCCATCAACCCCATGATCTGCATAACGGGCAATATGCTCTTCATTAAGAGTACTTCTATCTCTTAAAAAACCGGGATGAGCCAGAACGGATATCCCTTTAGCTTCCTTGATCAACTGAATAGCTTGCAGGGGTGTTAGCTTAAATCTCTCGACATATGCCTTCCCCCCACTGCCAATATATTCGGTGGTGAATGCTTCTGCTTGCTCTTTGATATACCCTTTTTCCAGCATCGCAATCGCAATATGTGGTCTGCCGATAAATTCACTCCCCGATATCTCACGCACTCTGTCCAAAGAAATATCGACACCAAGATCATTAAGCTTTTGTACCATCGCAACAGCCCTGTTATCACGGGCACGAATCATTTTTGATAGGATATCAGTCAGACTTAAATTGGAAGGATCGATAAAATAGCCCAAAATATGTACTTCTTTCTCACCATCCAGGGTAGATAATTCGATCCCTGGTATTACTTCGATATCCAGTTCATTACCCGTACTAATAGCCTCTTCAAGCCCGCTCGTGGAATCATGGTCAGTAATAGCTATAGCAGAAAGCCCCGCATCTTTTGCTTTTGTTACCACCTCATGTGGCGTGAGGGTACCGTCAGAAGCAGTGGTATGGAGATGGAGATCCGCACCTCCGATAAAATTGTCGTCATTATTGTCGAGGCTGGCAAATACGTTTCCAGTTCTCTTCTTGATTGTCTCGTGATCAGTCATGTGTGTATTTTTCGGGTGTCCTTCGGGTTCATTAGAGCCTTGGAAAGTGGATATGTTTGGTTGTTTTTCCAAGTCCAAGCCGACCAGAAAATTAGAGAGAACTCTCTTTTTCCGGTATAATGTATCGCCTCTTCATAAATTATCTATAGAATACCTGATTATAAGAATTTCTATTGGGATATTAAGTAATTGTCGAATGGGGAGAAGGGGTTACTCTCTCCTTTCTGAAACCAGAATTGACCCTTTCACGTTATCCGGCTTGGACTGCCAATACCCTTCATGGGTATCGGGCAGAAAAAAACGGTTTTCTCTCCATTCCATCTCTATTCTAACACTATTCTTGGGATCCTTGCTTAATGGTTGCTATACAAAGCTCATTGTTTAAATTGTTAAAGTGAGGTACATACTATATATAGAAAATGAGATTCAACATGCGACAATTTGATATTACTGGCACAATTAATCCAAAAACTGTTGATGAAAAATTTCTTGTTGATTTACATCACTCTGGAGTTACAATATTCCGAATTAATGGTGCCCATATTGACCCGAGCGACATTCCGGTAATTTCAAAACTGATAAAAAAATCGCTAAAAAATAAAGTAAAAATTCAAATCGATCTCGAAGGATCGAAGATACGTACTAAAAATATCTACGAGCCGATATCTATTAAAAAAGGGAAATCCGTTGAATTAAAACAAACCAATTTCAGTCACCCGGATTTTTTCTCTATTCTCGATAAAGGGGATATGATGATATCCAGTGATGGCCAGTTAGAACTGACGGTTGAGAAGATCACAAAGGAAAAAGTAATACTGAATTCCCGTTGCGATGGTTTTCTTCAGAATAACAAAGGTATACATCTTGCAACCAAATCACTTGCACATCTTCCCGTTTTCACACAAAAAGATAAGGTATTTATCGAGTACATAAAACAGAACCAAATAGATTTTGCAGGAATATCCTTTGTCCGCAGTCCTGAACAGGTTAAAGAAGTTATATCCACTTTCAGCAATTCTCTGGTAAAACCGATTATTAAACTGGAGACTAAAGAGGCAACCCAAAAAGATACCTTGAAGCAGATATTAGGATTACACGATACATTTTCAATAGACCGGGGAGACCTGAGTAGCGAAGTCGGGCTGATTCCCTTTCCTAAGATATTTAACCACACACTTGAGGAGTGTCTGTCCCATAAGAAACGTATCTTTGTTGCGACACAGATCTTCGCTTCGATGGTCAATCTCAACAAACCATACATTTCTGAATTGATGGAATTTCACAGATTGTACCAGGCTAACATTTCAGGAATCCAATTATCGGAAGAGATAGCCATTGGAAAATATCCATTCGAAATACTCAGTTTGATCAATGAAATTATTAAAGGTGGTGAAAAATAATGGGACCCGTTATTTGGTTTATTGGTCTATCCGGGTCGGGAAAAACAACTCTGGCATTAAAGACCAAGGAATTTCTAGAGAAACACCCGGATATTTACTCTCATGTGTCACATTGGGAAATGATTGATGGGGATGCCGTGAGAGTATTTCTTGAATCTGAAATTGGTTACAATTTTGAAGATCGTAGAAAATCCGTTACAATAATGGGTCTTCTTGCGTATTACCTGTCAAAAAATAATATTGGGGTAATCATCGCAAACATTTCCCCTTTTCATGATCTAAGGCAAAAGTTCAGGAATGAAATCCCTTGTTATATCGAAATTTTTTGTCAGTGCACTATTTCAACGTGTATTAGCAGAGATCCAAAAGGTCATTATAAAACCCAATATAGGAATGGAATTAAAAATTATGTAGGTCTCGATATACCATTTCAAGTGCCGGAAAACCCTCATTTAATATTAGACACTGAATCAAATACCATCGATCATTGTATGATGTTAATTTCAAAATTTTTAACGAATTAGAACAATGAGGTTTTAAAAAAATGATCGACCCATATGGCTCCAATAAACTAATTAATTGTTATATCAATGATACTCAGGAAAAGATCATTGAAGAGCTACAGAAGAAAAATACACCGTTTATAACATGCAATGATGACATAATTATTGAATGTAATCGTATTGCCGATGGCAGCTTGACTCCTGTTGACGGATTTTTCAGAGAAAATGATCTTGACTCACTTATACATACTAATAAAAATGAAAATGGCTATTATTTCCCAATTCCAATTTTATTACAGGTTCCAAAAACAACTGCCGATGCCAAACTCGAAACATTGTTATTAAAAGACGAGCATGGTAACGCTGTTGGCATTCTTGACGATGTATCATTTTTTAAATATGACACTAAAAAGATTTGTGATTATATTTTTGGAAATTATGATCAACATCATCCTGGTGTAAAAAAATTCTTATCTATGGGGGATGAATTCGCTGGAGGAAAAATACAAATAATTCCAACATATTCCCCTTTATCTCATTACTGCTTGAATCCCACCAATTCCAGAAAAGAGATAAAAAAACGTAAATGGAAAACCTGTGTGGGCTTCCAGACACGGAACATTCCACATAGATCTCATGAATATCTACAGAGAATCGCATTAGAATTTTTTGACGGCCTTTTAATTCACCCAATTATTGGATGGAAAAAAAATGATGATTATCGACCTGAAGTGATAATGGAAGTATATAAGTATCTTGTGAATACCTATTATCCAAAAAACCGTGTGATTTTGAGTGGGTTGGAAGCACAAATGAGATATGCCGGGCCAAAAGAGGCCGTACTTCATGCAATTATCCGACAGAACTATGGCTGTAGTCACTTTATTGTTGGAAGAGATCATGCCGGCGTGAATTATTACTACGGGAAGTATGACGCTCATTTAATATTTGATTCAGTTCAAAAATATTTAGACATTTCAATATTAAAACTAAAAGGACCCTATTATTGTAAAAAATGCAAATGCATCACCACTGAAAATTCTTGCGGTCATGATGCACGGTATCAAACAGAAATCAGTGGGACAAAAATTAGAAATTTCCTGCAATCTTCACACTATCCCCCAGCTACACTTATTCGAAAAGACATAACAAATCGGATTCTACAATTTGATGAGATCTTTATCTGACCTGACGGAGGAAGTCACAGCAAAACCGGGATGTCGATTCCGCACCTTTCTAAAAAACGCACATGAAAGCCTATCTTCACACACCATTTCAATTTTCCGGGTCAACGTGGTATCTTCCCTGGTGGGTGAATGACGGAGAGGAGCTTTATTTTATTAGCCTTTCGGAGTATGAAAGTTGTCTTATATTATTGGTATTCATTGATGGAGAAAGGCCTTGAAGCCTTTCGAAAATGCGACTGCGGTGAAATCCTTGTCCGTTATGAGGAGCTCGTTGCTACTCCCCAGCAAGAGTTTGATCGTGTTTCTAAGTGCCTAGGTCTTACTCCAGGGACATTATCAAGCATGAAGATAACAGAGAACATGCGTAACAACAAAAATCGTCAACCTGTAACTCAGATTGATACTGAATTAAAGAAGCGGGTTCAATTAATAAATACAAAGGTAGGTATTGTTAAAATGCAAAACCAAATTAGTCCTAGTGATTATTTCAAGGATAATGCCGATAGTTGGCTTTTAGATGCATTTGAACAGTCGGGGTACAACTATCCAACACCATATCATAGATTACGTGTACTCAAAAACATTCTATCTCTGATTGAGGTAAATAAGTTAATGGACTTGGGATGCGGTGGTGGGCAAATAGCAATCGCGTTGGCGAAGGAAGGTATCAATGTACATGGGGTCGATCAATCTGAGGAAATGATCTCCATTGCCAAGTCGGAACTTTCAAAGCAGAGTGTGCAAATCCGCGATCGGATTACCTTTGAATGTAAACCTATAGAAGCAATTAAGGTAAGTGAGAAGTATGATGCAGTGACAGCTATGGGCCTTATTGGCTATTTAGGCAATGATGAATTATTGTTTGAAATCGCATCTAGATCTTTACGAGACGAGGGTTACTTTATCGTTTCCTTCCGCAATAGACTTTTCAATCTTTTCAGCATTTCCCACCGGACTATCAGGGAGGTCGAGGAAGGTAATTTCAATTCACTGGTACAGGAAGCTTCCGAGTTCTATCACGAGATCTCCATTGAAGAGGTTCGTCTATTCCTATCACAACTGCATGCAATGAGCGGTTTGCTTCTTAAAGATGAGACCCTGCTTTTCCAGTCAAAGGAATCTCCTTCAACAAAGCAGGGAATATCATATACATCCAATTACGAAGCACGTCAAACTACTCCCAAAGAGGCGATTGAAGTGGCAAACAGATGTGGGTTTAAGGCACTCTTCTTTCGCGGAATTCATCCCCATTTCGCTGTCCCTGGCCTAAACCAAAAGCTCGCTCCGCAAGTCTACAATCGGTTGAGTGACAGTCTGATCCCGTTGGAAGCAAAACCGATTAGCCTTCTATGGAGTTCCATCTTCATTGGTGTTTTCCAGAAGAAATAGTGTTATTGTGAGTCGTATACCGGGTTAAAGGGTGCGGTAACTATTGAAATGGAAATGAATAAACTTTTTATTGTGTTTTCGCTCATTTGAATTTACACTACAGTTTTAACCACAACCAATTTTTTGTGGAAGTAGTCTCGTTACGCCCCCCTATTGCGGAATGTTGGTTCCACGATACTGCTTTTAGGGTTTAAGGACATAAAGTAATTGATGGATGAAAAAATAAATAAAATAATTTTCATTATAGACCAACCATTTAATCAATTTCTTTATGATCTTTTTGGAATCGAAATCTTGCTCAACAATGGTCTTGAGGTTGAGTTCTGGGACATTACCCCCTGCATACATAAAAATTTTATAGATCAACTCATTGTATGGGAACCCGTAAATTTTAAGGATCTCCGAATATTCAAAGAAAAAAGTGAAATCGTCAAAGCAATTTCATCTCTTGATAAAGGATGCCTCATAATTCCCAGTGAATATTGTTTCCGCACTTTTTTTATATTCAGGGCAATTTCAAAACATAAGATCAACTATTGCGTCTTAGCAACGGATTCTTTTCCAAGCCCCTATCCCATTCAAAACAGTTTCATCGGGCGCATTGTATTACTTCTGAAAAAAGGTAATGCATTAAAAATTAAAGAGATAATTCAGCACATTTTCAACAAAATTCTGTTGAAATATTATTTTATATTCGGGATTGCCCCGGCGACTATCATTCTACTGGGCGGTGAGAAGTCAACGGAAAGTCCAGCGTACCCAGTAAATAAAATAACCACACGATTATGGACACATCTGCAGGATTATGATATTTACCTCCAACATAAAACCGAACTCAACGATTCTTGTAAAATAACCGGGGTTTTTCTTGATCAATATTTTCCCTTTCACCCGGATCTCCTCTATCAGGGAATTGAAAATCCCCGTTCACCTGATAATTATTACCCAAATGTCTGTAATTTTTTTAAGACTCTGGAAAAAAATATGAATACTGCTATAGTAATCGCAGCCCATCCCAAATCAGATTATGAGAATCTACCGGATTATTTTTGCGGCAGAACGATCATTAAAGGCAAAACCGCACGCCTTGTAAGGGAATCGTCTTTTGTGATTGCACATTCGAGTACTGCAATAAACTTCGCAGTTCTGTATCACAAGCCCATTGTATTCATCACTACGGATGATATACAAAAACAAATATCGGGAAAAAATATTATTGGATTAAATATTCAAGCAATTGCCTCGGAATTGAAAAAAATACCCATCAATATCGATCATTTATCCGAATTTAATTGGGATAAGGAGATGGAGGTTAATGAGGGGGCATATCTCAGATATAGAGATCACTACATAAAGAAACCAGGAACTCCGGAAAAACTCATGTGGGAGATATTTTGTTCATATATCCAACAAAATAATATTTCGTGACAATTTTTAGAAGGTAGCGTACACGACGTTCTGTAAAATGTAAAGATAACCTATATCAAACTGTGAATTGCAAACAAATGAGAATACAGGTTAATGAATCTAAGTGACATCGTACTAAATTATCTTATTGATAATGAGAATGGAATGCAACAACTCATCACATGGTTCCTCAACGATGTGATGAACGAGGAGGTGGCGCAACAAGCCGGGGTACCACGATAGAAACGATCGAGTTCACGGAGAGCGCACCGAAACGGACACCGGCAAGGGTCCCTAAAGACCCCATGCGGCGAACTGAGTCTCCTCAAACCACAACTGAGAGAGATACCCTTCAAGACAAAAATATTCCAACGATATTCAAGGATTGAAAAAGCACTTGTGAATGCGATCATCGAATCGTACCTGCAAGGCGTATCCACGACAACAGTCGAGACTGTGATCTCATATCTGGGAATTAACCAGATCTCTCCATCCTATGTCTCAAAGGTATCTCAGGATCTCGATGAACAGGTGAGATCGTTCTTAGACAGACCAATCTATTCCCATATCCCGTACCTGTTCGTTGATGCGTCATATTTCAAGGTGAGAGACGGGATCCGGTACTTCAATAAAGCTCTCTTAATAATTGCCGGAGTCAGAACTGATAGATTCCGGGAGATACTCGGTGCTCGGGTGGCTGATGCTGAACATGAACTTACCTAGGAAGGGATATTCTCGGATCTCAAGGATCGCGGCCTCAGTATGGTTGATCCCGTTATCTCAGACGGTCACACAGGAATCCAATCCGCTGCCGACAAGATGTTCCCGGGTTCCTCATGGCAGACACGGTAAATGCAAAAGCATTTTCCTGACAGGGAAATCTTCGATTTCCCGTGTGTGTCATGTCCACTTAATCCGGGCAGTACCTCGAAAAGTCTCCCGGAAATATCACAAACTGATCGCTGAACGGCTGAAAGAATGTCTTATCGATCCTACCATTTTGCTCGCGTATGCAAAGGAGCTGGAAGATACCGGATTCTCCAAAGCTGCGGATACGATCTACCGGTTCGAGCACGGCCTGATGAATTACCGGGCTTATCCTCCGAAATACTTGAAAAAGATCAATACTACTAACCTCCTGGAACGGGTCCATAAGGAGATCAAACGCCGGACTAAGAAAGTCGGGGCATTCACCAACGATGCCTCGTTGCTGAGACTTGCTGTATCCATCCTCATCGATATCAATGAGGAATGGATCACGGGTAACCGGTATTTATCTGTGAAGAGTGAAATGATCTCTCTGGATACAGGTGCTGAAATTACAGCATTACAGAGACACTACCATTTAGAATAGAGAATTTCGAATACCCCTCAAATCCAGAGTTCTTTCTTTTAGAACTTCAAACAGCAGGCATGAAAACATTCGTGACGCAGATGCAAAAATCTCACCTGTTACCTCCTACCGCAGGTAAAAAAAATAATCAGGAGCGCGGCTCGTCCAGCAGGAAATCGATGCAATGAATTTCCGGATCAAGGTGCTGGATATAAGATACAAATTTTTTATTAAATTCTTCCGACAATTAATGGATCCGGTCGAAAATTTTAGCTAACCATGGATTTGATCACGTTGTTCGAAATCCTCATATATACAACGAAAAAAGAGTAATAGTGAAATTCCAGAAGAAATCAGCATAATTTCAGGTAGGACATGAAAGGAGTAATACTCGCCGGAGGGACAGGGACACGCCTCTTCCCCCTGACAAAAGTAACGAACAAGCACCTCTTACCGGTCGGGAAGGAACCGATGATCTTTCACCCGATCAAGCAGATCGTTTCAGCGGGCATTTCCGAGATCCTTATTGTGACCAGTACCCACCACATGGGGGATATCGTGAAAGTGCTGGGCGGGGGCAGTGATTTCAGCTGTGAATTCACCTTCCGGGTCCAGGAGGAACCCCAAGGAATAGCCCATGCTCTCGCTCTTGCCGAGAGCTTCAGCGGGGATGAGAAGATCGTCGTACTTCTGGGAGACAATGTCTTTGAATATTCGATAAAACCGTACGTTGAACATTTCCGGAACCAGAAGGAAGGTGCCCGTGTCCTCCTCACCGAGGTGTCCGACCCGACCCGGTTCGGCATTGCAGCGCTCGATGAGACCCAGATTATTGAGATCGAGGAAAAACCGCGGGTCCCGAAAACCAACTACGCGGTTGTCGGAGTGTACATGTACAATCCTGACGTGTTCGATATCATACGGAATATCGGTACTTCAGACCGGAACGAGTACGAGATCACTTCCGTTAACAATGAATATATCCGAAGAGGCATGCTGCAGTATGATATCGTGAAAGGGAGATGGATGGACACCGGCACATTCGAGTCCTACCTGCAGGCAAACGAGATCCTGTATGCCCTCGATAATACCCTGAGGTACTGATCTATGCAGGTTCTCGTAACCGGGGGGCTGGGATTCATCGGGTCTAATTTCGTGCGGTATCTCCTTAATGAATTCCCGGAATATAATCTCGTCAATATCGACGCAATTACCTATGCCGGAAATCCCGATAACCTGAAGGACCTGGGATTTCCTGAACGGTACCGGTTTGTCAGGGGGAATATCTGTGACCGGGATGCTGTAGCTTACGCGATGAAAGACTGCGATATAGTCTATAATTTCGCGGCCGAGACCCACGTTGATCGGAGCATCACGAATGCAGAAGATTTTGTCAGGACTGATGTAATCGGCACCTCGGTCCTTCTCGATCTTGCTCGGATATATGACGTTGAAAAATTTATCCAGATCAGTACCGACGAAGTTTATGGGAGCACGGAACACAGCAGCTTCCGCGAGGATTCTCCCCTCGACCCCTCCTCCCCCTATTCTGCCAGCAAGGCATCAGCCGACCTGCTGGTGCGGGCATACGGGAAGACGTACGGTCTTCCCGCGATCATTACCCGAAGTTCCAACAACTTCGGACCGTACCAGTACCCGGAGAAACTGATACCCCGGTTCATCACGAATGCCCTGATGGGGAAGACCCTGCCAGTATACGGGGACGGCCTGAACGTCCGGGACTGGATTTATGTGCTCGATAACTGTGTGGCAATCGATCTCGTGAGCAGGAAGGGGTCGATTGGTGAGATCTACAATATCGCTTCCGGGGATGAGAAGCAGAATATCGAAATTACCCGCATTATACTTGGTTTCCACGGGAAACCGGAATCCTGTATCCAGTACGTGGCAGACCGGCCCGGGCATGACAGGCGCTACTCGCTGGATACGGGAAAACTGCGGAAACTAGGCTGGAAACCAAAATACCGGTTCGAAACGGCACTATGGGAGACTTTCCGGTGGTACCAGGAGAATGAATGGTGGTGGGCGCCTCTTGTCTGAGTTGAGTGGCAGGGAGAAACCTGCGGCTGAGGGAGGAAAACCGGTCAGGGACACGTTCCTGATATATGGGTCTCCGCTGATAGAAGAACCTGAGATCCGTGAGGTCGTGGATACCCTGGAGTCCGGCTGGCTGGGGACTGGGAAGAAGACGCATGCGTTCGAGGAGCTGTTCAGAAAGCATACCGGAAGCAAACATGCACTCGGTCTGAACTCCTGCACGGCAGCACTCCATCTTGCCTGTGTCGTCTCCGGGCTGAAACCCGGTGATGAAGTGATCACGACACCGATGACCTTCTGTGCGACTGCAAACGTGGTCGTCCATGCAGGGGCGACACCGGTCTTTGCAGACGTTGAGAAGGACTCCATGAATATTGACCCGAAGCAGATCGAGGCGCATATCACGGCCAGAACGAGGGCAGTTCTCATCGTCCATTTTACCGGCAGGTCCTGCAGGATGGACGAGATCATGAGGATCGTGCAGAAGCATGACCTAATCCTCATCGAAGACTGCGCCCATGCCGTCGAGACCAGCTGGAACGGGAAACCTGCCGGCACCTTCGGTAACTTCGGCTGCTTCAGTTTCTACGTGACGAAGAACGTCGTAACCGGAGAAGGCGGGATGCTCGTGACCGATAATGACGAACAGTACGAGCAGGCCCGCATCCTCTCCCTGCACGGTATGTCAAAGGACGCGTACAAGAGGTTCAGTGAGTCCGGATACAAGCATTACGGAGTCGAATATGCGGGATTCAAGTACAACATGACCGATATGCAGGCCTCGCTGGGCATCCACCAGCTTGGACGGCTCAACTGCAACTGGGAGCGCAGGCGGGAGATCTGGAACCGGTATAATGAGGCGTTCCGGGACCTACCCTGCATAACCCCTGCACCGGTCGAGAAGGGGACAAAACACGCGTTCCACCTCTATACCCTCCTCCTCAGGCTCGAGAGGCTCAGGGTGGACCGGGACACGATACTTGATGCCCTTGCAAAGGAGAACATCGGTGTTGGCGTGCATTATCTTGCACTCCACCTCCAGCCGTTCTACCGACATACCTATCATTACCATGAAGGCATGTTCCAGAATGCGGAATGGATCTCAGAGCGGACCATCTCTATCCCCCTCTCACCAAAGTTGTCCGATGACGATGCCGGAGATGTCATCCGGGCCGTACGAAAGGTGCTGACCTGGTATGAAAAAGGGGAGGGGTGACCGGGGCCCTCCTGCCCGTGCAGATCCGGGGGTGTCAGCGAAATACCCGGTGAATCACGAGACCGGATAATTCACTCCCCCTACGCCCTGAGCAGGATGCAAAAAGATGAACGGTTCCGGAAAAAAACGGTGATCCCGATGGCAACCATACTTTTCTATTCAGACTGCCCCTTCTTTGCGGGCTGCGAATTCATGCTGGCAAATTTTTTCAATTCATCATCGTTCCGCCGTGAAAACTGCATATCATTCACCTTCCGGGAAAACCCGGCGTACGAACAAGGGTTCAGGGAGCGGGTCCGGCTTCCGGTCGACGCATCACGGGTCAAACTGTATGATATCTATGACTGGTACGCAAAGACAGACCGGTACCAGCCGGTCATTCTCCGGAAGATGCTCAAGATCATCCTGAACCTCGCGCTCCTGAAATATCTCTTCATCTTTGTCAATACCATCGTCCTGTACCGGAATTTTCGGGAGCGGGTGAAGCAGGGGCCGGTCGATATTTTGCATATCAATAACGGGGGATACCCAGGAGCGTACTCCACGCTTTCGGCAGTGCTTGCGGCAGACATGGTCGGGATCAGGACCATTGTCTATATCGTCAACAATATTGCTGCGGGGTACCGGAATCCCGAGCGCTGGCTGGATTATCCCTTTGACCTCCTTATCAGGAAGAAGGTCTCCGTATTCGTCACCGGGTCCCGGTTTGCGGGAAAGGCCCTGCAGAAAACCCTCTCTCTTCCCGAAAAGAGGGTGGTCACGATCAATTCCGGGATAGCGGTACAACCGGTCACCGAGACCCGGAAACAGATTTCCGACCGGTACCACTTTCCTCCCGGACGGATCGTCATCTCCATCATTGCAAATCTCGAGGAGCGGAAAGGCCATATCTTCCTTCTTGAGGGACTGAAGAAGATGAAAGAGTCCGAACGGCCCTGGCAGATGCCGTTCCTTGCCATTGTCTCAGGCCCAGGGAACCAGAGGAAGGTATTGGAGGACTATATCAGCAGGAATAATCTTTGCGGTGATGTAGCATTCTACCCGTTCGAACCGAAACTCTCCAGCCTCCTGAACGCCGTCGACATCATTGTCCTTCCCTCCATCTCGTCGGAAGATTTCCCCAACATCGTCCTGGACGCGATGGCCGCGGGAAAAGCGGTCCTGGCGAGCAGGTTCTCCGGTATACAGGAGCAGGTCACGGACGGGGAGTCCGGGCTGCTCGTTCCCCCGGGGGACAGCGATGCGATCGCGGCCGCCCTTGTCACACTCTGTGGGGATGAGAATATCCGGAAGCGGTTGGGGGATGCAGCCAGAAGATCTTTTTTTGAGCGGTTTACCGTCGAACTGTCGATAAATTCCTATCAGGTGCTTTATACACGGCTGCTTTCAGGAAAGGGGCTGGCTGTCCAGGAATAACCGGCCCCGGATCCGTGCCAGCTGATGCCTAAGGTTCTCCTTCGCCATTACCGGATCTCCGGTCCCGTATCACCCGCGCAGGAACTCTTACAGCAACAGAATATTCGGGGATATCCCGGGTAACGACGCTGTTCGTACCGATTACAGATCCCTTCCCGATGACACGCCCCTCGTGATCGTGACATTTACCCCGATCCAGCAGTCATCCCCGATCACGGTCCTTCCCGGCATGCTGTCCTGCAGCCGCATCGGCCGTGTGACATCATTCACGGCATGATCTCTTGCTATGATCACGACATTTGACCCGAACTGGCAGTAATCTCCAATAATGATCTTTGATATGCTTTGCCCCGGATCACACCCGACTATACATTCCTGTTGAAAAAAACGTCTCTTCCAATTGACGTATTTTCCGGTACAAGGATTGAGAAACCTGACCCGCTGATAAAAAAACCGCCGGTCTTTTTCAAGCGTTTTGCATAGTACCGGCATCGCAGTAGTGAAAATAACTGGTTGAAGGGGGGGCGAGCAGACAAAATACTCGTATATCTCGTAAAAAAAACAGGAATATTCGTGAATCTCATTTAGCGACGGATCATATACACATTTATTATATCCTGAAATGCCGTATTAAACGCGGTCTCGGCACACGTCTATTCCGGGTACCCATGTGTTGAGCATTTATATGTAACAATATCCTTGTCTTTAGAATCGTCCATCATTAATTAACCTAAAATAATGGTGGGTGCAAAGGCACGACAAAGTTTTTTCAAACGTATGGGGGTCCAATCATTGATGGTAGTTAGCCATTCTGTCCAAAATGTGGACCGCAAACCGGACAATTGTTAACGCAATGATTCGCAGGATCTTAAAAGAAGCAGGACGTTTAGCGGCTCTGTAAATTGTGTTGCAAGCGGTTATAACTCGTAATACAAAAGTGTTGCAAGGCAGCGGTGAAGGCGGAGCTGATGGTGAAGCAACCGATTGCCGGTACTATCGATACGTTCGGTGTGAGTGGGTGGCGGAACGGTCAACCCACCCCCTCACAATAGGAGGGATTGCTCACAGAGGTTGCTTGTTGAGCGGAGCTGGCTAAGGCTTGTCAGCATACGGATTTTGCGATCTCAGTTGTTGGTTCGGAAGGTCTATCGGCAGGATCTTTTTTCAAATGGTTTCAATGGGTTTATACTTAAATGGCTATGTACATAGGATATGTTAGAATCAGGATTGCCGAATTTAGAGTTTGAATTTTATACTACTATAAAATGTAAAGGAGATATTAATCGTGAAAAAAATTCTGGATTTAGGTTGTGGAAATCAGAAAAAAATAGGAGCGATAGGAATTGATATCAATCCGGTTACGAGTGCAGATATAATTCATGATCTTAATAAATTTCCCTATCCTTTTGAAGAATCAACTTTCGATGAAATATATGTTGATAACGTCATCGAACATCTTGATAATGTCGTGAAGGTTATGGAGGAGATTCACCGCATCAGCAAACCTGACGGAATTATTGTAATAAAAGTGCCCTATTTTAGATCACGACATGCATTTAGCGATCCAACCCACAAACATTTCTTTACAGTGGATGCATTTACTGTTTTTAATCCTACACATATACACCATTCACTTTATCCATATTCACAATGTCTTTTTAATACAATAAAAATCGTGTTCCATGAAAATTTCCATAACACAGGTTTCAAAGGATTCTTGAAAAGACTTTTTTTACACTTTTCTAATAAGTACCCACTTTTTTATGAGCATCATTTGAGCCATTTTTTTCCATTAGATGAATTAACATTTTATCTCAAAACGATAAAAACTAATGAGAAGTGATGGTGTGCACAACTGAACATTTACCAAATATTCGCAAGAATGTACTTGGTATCGTAATCTGTTGTGAAGTGTTTGAAATGTGCGATATCGTACCACATGCACATAATTTACAGATAGTGAGATTTTAGTCGATCTTGGTACACAACCGATTTTTTAAGATTGGGGGAAAGCAAAATGTATAGATCAGAAAAACAGTTCATTAAGATTTGTACTGAGGAATTGCCAATCTCTGAACCAATATATGAGTTTGGATCGTATCGCGTTGATGGGCAGGATGATCTTGCAGATTTGCGCCCCCTATTTAGAGGGTTAGAATATGTAGGTAGCGATATACGAGAGGGGCCCGGAGTTGATACTATCTTTGATGTTCAGAATATTGACCTCCCAGATGAATCCGTTGGTACCGCAATCTGTTGTGACGTGTTTGAGCATATCAAAGACCCACAAAAAGCGATCCAAGAAATATATCGTATATTAAAACCATCCGGGATCGCTATAATTTCTGCCCCAATGCACTATCATATCCATGAAGAACCCAATGACTATTGGAGATTCACTCCATTTGGTGTAAAATATCTCCTAAGTATATTTCAATCAAAATATATCAATTCGAAAGGTTCTAATTATAATCCATATCACGTTATAGGAGTCGGCATAAAAGGAGATTTCGATTTCTCTAAATTGGTGAATCGAGAAAATGAATGGAAGCATATCATCGATGTAACCCTAGGTATTAAATTATTTTCAATCGTCGTTTCAACAAAAAAATATATTTGGAAACTTTTTTTGGAGAAATCAAATGAATAAATTCGCACTCACGAAACAGATCAAAAGATCAGAACCAATTCATAGGATAAAATTCATTGAGAACTTGTGCCGTAATAAAACCGTTCTCGATCTTGGATGTATCCGACATAACGCGGATGTGGCACTCGCAGATCCAAATTGGTTGCATAAAAAAATTAAAGGGGTTGCAAAATCGGTTGTTGGGATTGATTACCTACCAGATGAAATTAAAAAATTAAATAGCAAAGGATACGCAATCAAATATGCTGATGTGACGGAACCATTTTTTATCGGTGAACAATTTGATGTCATCGTTGTAGGAGATCTTATTGCACATCTCTCAAACTTCGATGCACTTTTTGAGAATTGTAAAAAGCATCTCAATAATGATGGAATTATTGTAATCACCACTCCTAACCCATTTTATATTGATGAATTTCTCTATTTGGCATGGAAGAGGAATTACCTCATGAATCCGGAGATAGTGTGCTGGATAGACCCATATGCGATGGCGCAATTAGCAGAAAGACGTGGATTCGAGATTACGGAGTTCCATTTTATAAAAGATTCTTGGGATTTCCCTAGTATTCTATTGGAGAGTGAGCAATACCAATATGATATCCTGAATGATCAGTGGGAAAATGAGACAAAATATTTAGAGGTGAAACGACATCTAATGAAAAGGTTATTCAATATAATTTATTTCCCATTCAAATTAATATTCAAACTCAATTCGGAACTAATAAAATATTCTGATTATCTAGTTGTCATTAAACCAACAATGAGACAGAAATGACATATCAGGCTGGGTCAGAACCTCTCATAGGAAATAAAATACCTTCAGATTGCAGAGATTTTCTTCAGCTGTTTATAAATGACTGGGTTTATTTTTAGTTTTGCCCCATCCTGCTAGTATATCGATCTGCCGGTTTGCTCGCGTATTTCAGAGAACCGGGCTCGTATCGCCAAGGAAAAAGGAGGGTGATCTAAACAGGTACGCATTTTCAATGCTTTTTCCGTCTTTGAAATTGTTCTCTCTCAACCACTCTCTTGCCTGCTCGCGCGTGAATAATTTCGTCATTTTGTGTCTCTCCTATATTTTAGTCTTTTTCGTATAGGAGTTTCAGCAAAATGTGTTACAGTTCCGAGATTCAATTTACCCGAAAGTCATGTAGTAGGGAATTATACATGACACAGTTTCATACAGAATCGCTTTTTAAGAGGTTATTACCATATTATAAAAATGAATATTGAAGTGAAATGTATAATGCCAAAGAACAATACCGTGCAATGATAAGTAAGAATTTGTTTTTACTTCCAAGGAGCATCTGAAAAACATGAAAGTAATAATTCTTTGTGGAGGATATGGAACCCGGATTCGCGATGTGGCTGAAAATATCCCTAAACCAATGATCCCTATCGGAGAATATCCCATTCTCTGGCATATTATGAAATATTATGCTTCATTTGGACATGATCATTTCATCCTCTGTTTAGGGCATAAAGGCGACATTATCCGAGATTTTTTTACGAATTATCGTTCCCACACAATGGATTTTACAATCGATATGAGCGGGAAAACCCCTATTGAATATCATAATAAGCAGGTCTCAGAAAACTGGGAGGTAACGCTAGCTGAAACCGGACAGAATACAATGACAGGTGCAAGAATAAAACGCGTTATGAAATATTTCAAAGGTGAGGAAAACTTTATGCTGACCTATGGGGATGGGGTTGGCAATATTGACCTTCGAAAATTGCTTGACTTTCATAATTCGCATGGAAAAATCCTCACGGTTACTGGTGTGAGACCCCCGGGACGATTCGGAGAACTCCAATGCAATAATCACGGACTTGTCACAGAGTTCAATGAAAAGCCTCAGACAACCGGAGGAAGAATATCGGGAGGTTTTTTTGTCTGCCGGAATGAGATTTTCAATTACATCGATAACAGAGAAGACAATGTTTTTGAACAGGAACCTCTGCGGAACCTTGTAACAGACAGCGAAATGATGGTCTTTAAGCATGAGGGGTTCTGGCAGCCGATGGATACTTCACGGGAATACCAGCTCCTCAATCAGCTCTACGAACAAAAGAAAGCCCCCTGGGTGGTCTGGTGAATACCGGTTACGAGATCTTCCAAAATAAAAAAGTGTTGATAACCGGAGATACCGGTTTCAAAGGTTCGTGGCTGGCGTATTGGCTCTCTTACCTTGGTGCAGTGGTATATGGATTTGCCCTGCCTCCAGAGAGAGACTACGATCATTACGCTGCATTAGGCCTCGAAAAACTGATTCATCATAAGGAGGGGGATGTAAGAGAGTTTACCCAAGTACGGGATTTCATGAAAAAAATTCAACCAGAATTTGTTTTTCATCTCGCAGCCCAACCCCTCGTACGAAAATCATATAATGAGCCGAAACTTACCTTCGATACCAATGTTGGCGGATCAGTCAATATTTTTGAAGCGGTCAGGCTTACCCGATCAGTAAAAGTCCTGATAGCAGTAACATCCGATAAATGTTACAAGAACAAAGAATGGTGCTGGGGATATCGTGAGAATGATGAAATGGGAGGTAAAGATCCTTACAGCGCTTCAAAAGCAGCTGCCGAAATCGTATACTCTGCATATCAGGACTCTTTTTTCAACAATAGACCGCAATTTGGAGCTGCAAGCGTCAGGGCAGGAAATGTAATTGGGGGTGGCGACTGGTCAACAGATAGGATAGTACCGGACTGCATCAGGGCCCTCGAGAATAATAAACCTATTGAGTTAAGAAATCCCCATGCCACCAGACCCTGGCAACACGTAATGGAGCCATTGTCCGGCTATCTCATCCTTGCTTTACGCATGTATGAAAACCCAAAGCAGTTTAGCGGATCATATAATTTTGGACCTGAAAGCCGGGAAATGCACACTGTATATGACGTTGCCAAAGAATTGATTTCGGTTTGGGGTGGCGGGGAAATTAAAATTACTAGAAAAGGCAATGATCCCCCGGAGGCAGGTCTTCTTCATCTGAATTGTGATAAGGCACATCACTATCTGGGTTGGTATCCCAAATGGGGTTTCAAAAAAACTGTTGAGCAGACTGCAAAATGGTATAAATCCGTGAAAGAAGGAGAACGTGCCGGATTTATCACCAGACAACAGATTATTGAATATATGGAGAGTTGACCATGATTGAAGGTGTTTCAGTCAAACCGCTTCGGCAAATCCTTGACGAACGTGGCAAAATTATGTACATGATACGAAATGACGATCCGGATTTTATCGGTTTTGGAGAGATCTATTTCTCCTGCATATATCCCGGGGTGATCAAGGGTTGGCATCTTCATAAAAAAATGACCCTGAATTATGCAGTGCCATTCGGTACTATCAAACTGGTTCTCTATGATGATCGGGATTCCAGTAAGACCTGGGGAGAACTGCAGGAAATATTCCTTGGATCTGATAATTATTGCCTCGTTCAAATTCCCCCACTGGTCTGGAATGGTTTTAAAGGTATAGGAACCACTCCTTCAATTGTGGCAAACTGTTCAACGATTCCTCATGACCCTGATGAAATTGAACGAAAAAATCCCAAAGACCCCAGTATTCCCTACAATTGGGAGCTCAGAAACAAATGACACGATCAATTCTCCTTACCGGAGGACTGGGATATGTTGGAGGAAGAGTTGCCAAATGGCTGACAAGAGATCCGGATATTGAAATATTTGTTACATCAAGGAACCCGGCATCTGCATTATTACCAGAATGGCTTGCAAAAGATCACTGCATCAAACTGGATATTCTTAATGATGAGGATATAAAAAATGCTTGTAAAGGTATTGATATAATCGTCCACTTTGCTGCATTGAACGAGATAGATTCCTTAAAGGATCCAGAGAGAGCTCTTCTCATCAACGGTCTTGGAACACAAAAACTCGTGAAATCGGCGGAAACTGCCGGAGTGACACGATTCGTCTATTTCTCAACGGCTCATATTTATCGCTCACCTCTTGAAGGTACAATATCTGAAACTACAATTCCGCGTCCGGTTCATCCCTATGCAATATCGCACCGTACTGCCGAAGATTTTGTTCTCGCAGCGAATCAACAAGAAAGATTTCTAGGTATTGTTTTGAGACTTTCCAATAGCATTGGTGCCCCAATCAATTCCAAAGTTGACAGATGGTCTCTCATTGGTAATGATCTCTGCCGTCAGGCAATAACAACAAAAAAGATTCAACTTAAAACACCAGGCACACAGGAAAGAGATTTTATCACACTCTCTGATGTTGCACGGGCTGTTTCTCATATGATTCAATTGCAGGATGACGCAATAGGGAATGGAATTTTTAATTTGGGCGGGCAAAACTCTTTATCCATCATACAGCTGGCAACAAAAATTCAAGAACGGTGTAAAAGACAGTTTAATTTTACTCCACCCATTGTGCGTCCAACACCATCATCTGGGAATATACGTGTACCATTGGATTATTCAATTGAAAAAATAAAATCAACCGGCTTTATACTAACGGGGAGTCTGGAGAAGGAGATTGATAATACACTCATTTTCTGCCAAAAACAATACCTGAGTTGAAAAATTAATGAGTAACATGAATCCCGTAGTCTCTGTAATAATACCTACGTATAATCAGGCAGATTTATTGAAGAAATCTCTTCAATCCCTGCTTGATCAGACTTTTCCGGATTGGGAGGCAATAGTAATTGATAATAATTCCGAAGATAATACGAGAGTAGTTGTGGAAAATCTACAAGATCATAGGATCATATACAAAACTATTCACAATCAGGGTATAATTGCAGCATCGAGAAATCTGGGGATCCAAATTGCAAAGGGAGAATATATCGCCTTTTTAGATTCTGATGACCTCTGGTATCCTTTGAAACTTTCAGAATGCTTAAAGAAAATGCCGCAGGGAAAAGAGATTGTATTTCACAGACTCTGGATCCGTAAAGATGGCATCTTACAAAATAAATTAATTCCAGCACCACCCCATCAGAATTTTTATAAAACACTTCTTTACAAAGGAAACTCAGTAATCGCGACCTCCGCAGTTATGATGAAAAAACAATGTTTCGACAAATTTGGTGTTTTTTCTGAAGATCCGGGGATAGTTACTGCAGAAGATTATGAACTATGGCTGCGTCTTATAAAAAGGAATATTAGTTGGGGATTTATATCGGAGGTACTCGGAGAGTATACGGTTCATAGTAAAAACGCCAGCAGTAATGTTAAAAGACAAATGCTGGCTGAAGAGAAAGTGGTAATGAAGTATTTTAAGGAAAATGATTCTCCACATTTAGATGAACGATTATCCTATCGGAAAAGAAGAGTGATGTTAGTATTTCGCGCAGGAAAGCGGGTTTGGCAATCGGGCCATCGTTGCGATGCCATACCCTATTTCTTCAAAGGGATATCGAAAATATTCTATTAGACACCATTTTTTTCCAGTTTTGAGAGAGAGATAAAATAGATAATGAAGGATAAAAATATCAGAATAATAAGACCGAATTTGGAGAGGAAGGCATTAATTGTATTCTTTACGAGATATTTAAATGAGTAAAGTAAACGAGTATCTTGACCATGAGTGAAATCCACAGCGAAATACAGCGGCATGGTATCATGTACCTGATTTCATCCATGGGTATCACGATTATTGGTTTTTTTGCAACAATATTTTATGCTCATTGGATTGGAGCGGAAGTTCTTGGGGCATATTTTCTCTTTCTTTCATTTTTTAGTATTTTGTGTTTCATCACTGATTTGGGCATCGGATGCGCCGGCACACAACGTATCTGTGAAGGAAAAGATCCGGATAGTTTTTTTACTGCCAGTCTGGTGCTCCGTCTTGGAATATATGCACTGCTTACACTCGGACTTATTATATTTCAGGACCGATTTGTCGATCTGAGCCAAACAGGATTATTCTGGGTGCTTATTGCTGTGGTTGGTATCGCCACACTTCAAACATCTTTAGGAATGGCAATAGCTGCGAGCAATCGATTAGGACTTGCAGCATCCACGACACTCATAAATAACATTGTGCGAATCGTTATCCAAGTTATTGCAGTTTTTCTCGGTTATCAGATATATGGTTTAATCGGGGGTCTTGTTGCCGGTATTCTTTTAGAATTAATTATCCAGTTTAAATTTATTGATTACCACCTTAAAAAATTCAATTGGTTCCATGTCAAAAGTCTTCTTTCCTTTTCAACCTGGGCAGTTCTCATCAGTGCAGGGACAATCCTTTTTGATAACATCAGTTTTATCCTCATTGCGTACTTCTTGCCCGTATCCGAAGTAGGGATCTTTGGAGTGTGCTGGGCATTCTCGTTTTTTGCCTTGTTCATCAGCACTGCACTAGTTAACACACTTTTTGTGAAAGTAAGCCGATGGAACGCGCAGAAAGATCAGAGCGTAATTGCTCTATCACTTTCGAGAGCAACCACCTATTCACTCATCTTTGGACTCCCGATCCTCAGTGGAGGCATTCTGCTCGGGCACAATTTGTTATACTACTTGTACGGTGCTTCCTTTGCCACCGGCGCGACTGCACTTATTATCATTATCGCCATGAGAGTGATTCAGTCGATTCTGAACCTGTACACCAATTTTTTAATGGCAACCGATCATGCAAAACAGGGGGCTATAGGAATCTTGGCTGGAATAACTGCAAATATTATCCTCTCTCTGTTGCTAATACCGCACATCGGCATTGCGGGGGCTGCGGTTGGAGCGTTGGTCAATGTAATTATCAGTATCTTTATTGCCCGCAGGTATCTGGCAAGGAATATTCCCATATCCATTGAAAGAAAATCAATCGGGCATATTTTTCTCGCAACCATCGTCATGACCATATCCCTCCTTGTTCTGGGTATGCTGCCTTTGAACCAGAGTTTACTTCAGACCATCATGATGGTCATAATCGGTGCAGCAATTTATTTTGCCGTGCTACTGAAGCTCAATCAACGGATCCGTGACGATGCGTTCAGAATATTTAAGATCACATGGATACCAAAATGAAATTATAGAGATCAAACCGTAGAAAATTTGGGATCATCACCTAAAAAGAAAAACCTTCGCCCAACGTTCAAGCGCAAACAGGTTCCATACAACCAATGCAGAACGATCCGAAGATTGTCTGGTCATACTTGATACCAGTTTATTTATTTTTTGTTGATCAAAAAGCATTTTGCTCAAAGTACCCTCTTCAAGAGTCTGGACTGCCACATCACGCATCTCACTGGCGGAGATCCAGTCCCTGTATGGTACGCTAAACCCTTTTTTAGATCGGTTTAGAATTTCACGCGGGACAATCCCCTGCAGCGCTTTTCGCCAGATATATTTTTCAACCCCTTTAAATATTTTAAATTTCGGCGGAATAGTGAACGAAAAAGAGATGAGTTCCTTATCAAGTATGGGGACCCGTTCTTCAACAGAATGCGCCATTGTCGCTTTATCCGCTTTCATCAGATAGAGATCTGGCAAATGATTACGGCAGTCAAAGGAAAGCATCCGGTTGAGTGGGTCTTGTATACCATCCGGAACGGAAACAGGATTTCTGAATCCCAAACATGTTTTATTGCCCAGCCAGCGCAATTCATCAGAATTGATACCAGTAATCTGCCAGGAGTATTGTTGTGCCATCTCAAGCGAGTCCTGTCCGAGGTAATGCGCATACACAAAAGACCGATCCATAGAAGGGTTGCCGCTTCCAGGAACCGATGAAATAATTTTATCCAGAATGCGTCGTGGGTATTTTGGGAGCGCAAACCACGGATGCCATTTCTGTCCGCTTTTGTAGCTCGAATATCCCCCGAAAAGTTCATCCGAACCCTCACCCGCAAGCACCACTTTCACATACTGGTGGGCTTTTTTTGCCAGATAGTAATTTGCAATAATTGCTGAATCACCAAGCGGTTCATCATAATGCCACGTGATTCGATCAAAATCACGGATCACATCAGGAACTGAGAGACGGACTTCATGATGTACGGTATCAAGCATGGAGGAAACAGCACGCGCATTTTCGCAATCAGGATTGTCATCCCCAAAACCTGCCGTAAACGTATGAAAATCATAGGGAACCAGTGGACGCGCAAGCGCGGTAATCCCGCTCGAGTCGATTCCCCCGGAAAGAAATGATCCGATCGGTACATCAGCAGCGAGCATGCGGAGCCGGGTTGATTCTTTAAGGTGGGCAAGGAGTTGTTTAATACAGTAGTCTTCGGTATAACTCTCGATGGATTCGCGGATAGTCCAATAGGTGATAAGACTGCACTTTTTTTTCTCCAGTGACAGGAGCATATAGGATCCGGGTGGAAGCCGGTAAATACCCTCGATCAATGTCTGTGTACCGGGAACGTACTGGTTTTTTAGATAACCGCATAGGGCAAAATCTGAGACAGTTACGGGAATTTTTAATGAGTGAAATGCAGTTAGTATTGCTTTAATTTCTGACGCAAAAATAAGCCGTTCTCCATCCCAATAATAATAGAGTGGTTTTTTCCCGATCGGATCCCGGGCGAGAATGATCTGCTTTTTCTTTTGATCATAAATTGCAAATGCATACATTCCCCGCAGTTGATCCAAAAAACCAAGACCGAACTCTTCGTACGCATGAACAAGGACCTCGGTATCAGTATGTGATGTAAAAATATGTTTTTTAAGCAGTTCGCGGATTGCTGCAAAATTGTAGACCTCCCCATTATAGGTGATCCAGATATCCCCCTCTTCATTTGAGAGTGGTTGCTGACCCCGTGATGATAGATCGATGATGGAAAGCCGGGTATGTCCCAGCGTGACGGTATCATCTGAAAAAAATCCCCGGTCATCAGGCCCGCGATGGTTCAAGGTTTCCATCATCCGCGTAATCAGTAAATCGTCCTGAAAACCATAGAAACCGCAAATGCCGCACATCAAAGACCCTGCCAATGAAAATTATCCGTTTGATATAATTACTCTTTAGACAATTTAATAAAAACCATCGTCCGAAAAGGTCTTCATATTCTTCATAAATCCACTGTATATGTCAAAAAATTGTGCTATACCTCATTGATAATGTATCGTCTTCGCTTTTGTAAAATTTGGATTTATGTCAAGTGCGACGATACCCTAATTATCGAATCAATTCTTGATGGATTCGAATCAAGCGGTCGATGAGTTTTTCTTCATCGTGTAGTTCAATCATTTCACTTCTACCCTTTTTTCCCATGGTTTTTCTTTCATTCTCATGTTCCTTCATCCAGTAAATCGCCTGACTAAGTGCGAAATGATTGTTGGCAGGGATAAATAATCCGTTCTCATTATTATGAACAATTTCCGGAGTTCCACCAACTTGTGTAGCAATCACGGGGACCTCACACGAGAAACTTTCCATGATAAAATTTGAAATGCCTTCAGTATATGAGGGAAGAATTGATACGTCTGCTGCATTAATCCAGTATTTAACTTCCTGATGGTTAAGATCCCCAGTAAACAGACAATTTTTCGGATAAACAGGAGGTATTGACCCGGGACCAGCCAATATAAAAATAACCTCTGGTTGTTCATATGCTGCTTTGATTATTTCAGAGATGCCTTTTGAGGGGATTAGCCACCCAACATAGAGGCATAAAAATTTGTCAAGAGGCAATCCCAGTTTTTTTCGGCAATTTTCTTTGTTTATGGGTAAAAAGTGGGATGTGTTGACTCCGCTACTTAGTACTGAAATTTTTTCAATTGGGGCACCCAGGTAAATGAGGTTTTTTTTAAGCTCTTCACTAATGGTTAAAATTTTATCTGCCCTTTTTAGCATATATCGTGTAATTGCCTTGTTTATTGGATTTTTATATGGGTAAACGCGCCCGTCGCTACCATGGAATTTTAATACGAGTGGTTTCTTGTTCTTCAATATCGCAGGAATAATAC
>Ga0315275_10000317_pt1 | contig 39902 bp, 34 predicted proteins | sample YL17G03_0_MG_FD_205557 | JGI IMG/M metagenome (GOLD analysis project Ga0315275, IMG submission 205557) | Sediment microbial communities from Yellowstone Lake, YNP, Wyoming, USA - YL17G03_0 | ecosystem: Environmental > Aquatic > Freshwater > Lake > Sediment | place: USA: Wyoming | collected... | reverse complement strand
TTTGGTTGTGATGCGTCTGACTGTTGTTTAAGAACAAAGTCTGGAACGTTGACGGCTGGGCGTCTAATTGGGATTGTTTGATTATTTTCACTCATAACTAATTTGACCTTTCATGAAGATACATAGTCGGCTGGTATAACTTTTAGACTTTTTTTAATTGTCGTAAAACATTTCTAATGCTGCCTTTTCACTATCTGAAAGTCCATAAGGAACTAAGTTACCACCAGAACGTCTTACCGGAACATCTTGTGGAGTTGTGCTATACATGTGTTCTGGCGTTCTAAGTTTCTTTTCATGTATTTTTTCTTGCTCTTTTTCATAAGAAATCTCTTGTAATGCAGATTTTACACCATCGCGTATTACATCCGATGTTATATTTTTACCAGAAACTTTTACTTCTATTTTATCTGTAGATGGTTGTTTTCTGAAAAGTTTTAGGGCTAGATACACTCCACCGACAAGAACTATAAGTTCAAGTAGAATACCGGCGATTATTAGAAGAATTGTAACCATTATACCGTTGGAACTACTCGCTTGGACAACTGTGTGTTAATAGTATCAATAGCATCTCTGTCATTTTTCTTTTGAAAACTATCATAACTTTTAACCGTAGTAGAATACTGGTCACGTTGTTGTTTATTCTGTTTGGCTTTTGCTTCGGCTTCTTTTTTTTGTTTAACCAAATCAACCCTTTGTTTAGCCAAATCGTTTTTTTGTTGATTTAGAGTCTTTGATACATCCGTTCCAGCATCGTCACGGCCTGTGTTTTCAACATCCGAAGCCATACCATATTCTTCATCCATTATTTCACGAACCATTCGTTGTAGTTGTGATTTCAACCCTTCATTTTTAAGTGTTGGTCCTTGATTATCAGGACTAGATGCTTGAAATGCTTGTCTAAACTTTGATGTTACAACTGTGTAAAGACCTATATCAAACCAACCAAAAATAAATCGAAAGAACTTTTTCTTTTCGTCGGGAGTATATTTATCAGACCCCAAAGCCTGACGTATATTTGCCGTAGATACAGGCTTGTTATCAATTTTTGAATCATCTACAATTAAAACATAAGCATGTTTATCCAAAGTATCCATATTTTCTTTGCCTTCATATGGTTGAAAATATTTAGTTTCATCTTGATTATTCAATTGTAATTGAGCCGCCTCTTTTGGATTTAAAGCATATACAACCTTGGTATGTTCTTTTGAAAACTTATTAAAAATCACAAGTGGATGTTTCCAATCTTCTACTTTTATTACATGGCTACCCGGAATACCATGTCTTACCAAAATTTGTTCTTTGTCGCCAAAATTCAATGGAGCAGCTTCGGTAGGAGTTCTATCGGTAGTCACTACAAAAGTATCAGGTCCAACAATTTGTTTTAGTTTTTTATAAACCTCCAAATGTGCTCGTGTTGGTGGTTGGAAGTTGCCGGGATAAATACCTATCGTTTTCATACTTTTTTAGTTCTTAAAGTTTTCCACAACAAATGTAATGGTTTTGCTGCATCATTCTTTGTTTTAAATTCGTTTTCTTTTTCTTGGGTAACATTATAGCTTCTATCGGGTCCAATCACCGAAAGTATTACATATCCATCAGGCTTTGATTGAATCACACCCAATAGAATCTTTCCATAATAAACATCAACCGGCATATTAAACCCATCCATAGTTGCCATCCACTTGAATTCGTGAAATCTATACGACTCATTTAGTTTACCGTTCAATTCAGGGTCATTCAACGGGTCACGTTCCTTTTCATAGTCACCAAATGAAACATTATGACTGTAGCCTGTTCCGTCGCCTTCTCTTATTTTTTGATTGATTTGTTTCAATCGTCTCTTGATTTCAAAATCGTATTTTTGCCATTCTTTCCAAACCAATGGTCCATATTGAGAGTATTCTTCTGGTTTATTCTTTTTCAGATAGGTCAAAGTTCTACCAGCTTTGTCTTTCAAAGCCTTCAAATTATCCAAAGTCATCAATGAAAAATTTGGAGTTTGTTGAGCTGGTTGATTTGGAACTTTCTTGATATTCCAAGACCTGACTCCCGGCATTGTCGATTTAAGGTCTTTCTGTGTTACTTCTTTTAGAATCTCTCTTATCATTTCTTTTAGATTAGACCTCTTCATAGTAACATTTTCCTTAAACCTTTCAAAATATGGTCTATATCTTCCACCAGCAATACTTCTCCAAGTTGACCAAGATGTAGGATAATTAGAATTTTTTCCTATGGTGTATGTCTGGTGAAAATCTAAACCAAAAATATCTTCAACTTTTAATAATGATTTTTCAAAAATTTCATCATTAAATCCTGTGTTCTTTGGCGACTCACCCATTTTTTCTTCAATTTCATTATTCAAATGTTGCAACGCAGCACCCATGTCTGAATCTAATAGTTCTTTATTTTCAAATAGTTTGCTCATGGGTAAAATTGTCTTACATATAAATACATCCTACTGTCTGTAAAAACAAAAATCCCCAACCTTAAAGATTGGGGAGTTTGTTAATAAAGGATGTATTTGTTTGATTTGATTAGTATTGTAGGATAGCGTAATCGTAGCTAACCGTAATGTTAATTGATAGTGGGTCGCCGGTGTTAGTCCAGTCAACCGATTGAAAGTCACCATTGGTCACAAATGCGCCTACAAGCGTCCATTCTTCTACCTTGTCACCTACCGGTCCAAGAACGTTAACGGTGATGTTTTTCTTATAGAAATCCATGTAACCGTCACGGCCCGTCACCGATTCGTGAGATAGACGAATCCATTCCATTACGCCTTGAGCGCCGGAAGGAACGATTGCGTCATACAACTCCATTACGACTTCTTGCCAAATGGATTTGCCCTTGTAGTATCGTTGAAGATTGATGTGGTCAAGAGCTTTACGTTCCTGCACAATCTTTGGCCTGTCGGTCTTTCTAATTAAGAAAGACGGAATGCCGTCACAATACATGATAAAACGATTTACCGTCTTTGGCTCGTAAGCCGTCCAAAAAATTTCGTTGCTGTTTAATAGGTCTGCCATATAATCATCCTTTATGTTTGATGTTGAATATAAATAGTATCAACATAATGTTTTTTACTATTTTTTAAGAGAATATCCATCCAACCAACTTATCGTATAAGTGCGAATCAATTCCCTCATCTATTTTCAAAGCTTCAGCATCATATCCCAAATTACTAAGTTTTTGATGTGGGATGGTAATTTTGTAGTGTTTATTAAGATAATCCAATACTACGAATCTTTGTTGGTCGGATGGTTCTGCTTGCCAATATAGCATATTGTTGACTTTCTTATATCTCCAAAAAACCGTAGATTCGCTCTTAAAATCGTATTCTGGACGTTTCTTAATCAAACTTTCATGAGTTACATTGCCGTATCCAACCAAATCTTTCTCACAAATAACATCCAATTCTTTGTTTACCATTCCAACTAAAAGATATTTCGATTCGTCAGACTCTTCGATACCATAACGGTATTCGTCGCTGTTATCAGCCGTGTGTGATATAATGCGTTGGTCCAAAGATTCCGGGTCTCTTGCCCAAGAAATCATCTGATGTTTTGGGTATTTAATGTTGACGTGTTTAAACAACCAATCCTCAACATATTGTTTTTCGTCTTCATTCGGTTCTGGAAACATTGACCACCAATACACGGTATTTGTTTTTCTTTTGTACCTCCATAGAAGTGCTTCAGTTCCATAATACCATTGAAGTTCTGGTGGTAGAGTTTCTTGCCATCGAGCATGAGTCAATCCGTCGTCGTGAACATCTATACCGATTACTTTGAAATTATTTCTTTTGATAAATCCCAAGTAAAGGTCGGCGTTCCTAGCTATAAGAGCTTCTTTCAACGGTTGGGTTTTTTTGTGTGGAAGAACGTTTCCCTGTTCAGGCAAACTTGCTTTTTTATCATAGACTTTATTGATAGTATCTTTGATATTTCCTAAATCACCAGAATGTCGTAGTGCCTTAAATACAAGATTTTCCACACTAAATTCTCCACCCTCTGCTAGTCCAGCATTGCGATAATTTCGGATAGACTTCATCAATGCTTTTAATTGTTCTATATCTTCCGTCTCTACCAAGGTCTTAATTTTCTTTTTTAATGTCTGGTATTTCTTACGAATCTTATCCGCGTCTAGTTTGATATTCTGTGGATTTGGTTCTAACAACCACTTATCATCGAAAATTGAATAGATGGCAGCTCCCGGACGTGCTTGTTGTGGAGTGCTGTTAGGTTCTCTTACGTCTTGGAGATACAATTCTACAGGATGACCCTTAACTTCAATATCGTGTTCCGTATTCCATTTAAACGCCACGCCGTCCATGAATTTACGAGCATACTCTTCGGCAATCTTTTCCCCAGCAATATCAATAACTATGTGTAAATCTATATCACTACTTGGCGTCCAATTATAATTAGCCGAAGAACCAAGAAATAGTATATTTTGAATGTCGCTGGTTATGTCAGTGGAGTTGTAAAAATCCTCAGCAATTTTCAACAACGAGTCCCTAACCTCTGGTTTGATGGTTTTATCCTCATTCCAGATGTTTGGGTCTAATGTCTTGTTGTAAACACGAAGTTTCACTTACTTTTTTCTTCTCTGTGAAAGCATCTGGTCCAAAAGGTGTTTTGTCTTAGAAATAGTTTCTTCGGTAACACCCAACGGAGATTTTTGTTGTGAAATATGTTTAATCGGGACTTCCGTTCCTTCCGATTTAATAAGGTCGTCAATATCCTTTACTATTCTTTCAAACAATGATTGCAACTCTTCTGGATGTTTTTTTGCATTTTTAGCGCCCCAATGAGCATACGCCTGAATTCTCTTCATTGCTAATAACTTCTGTTGGTCTTCTTGTTCTTCGTGAATTTCTTCGATTGATTCACGGATTAATCCTCTTAGTTCTTTTTTGTTCATATTTTTAGATTCTGCTATTTGTTGAGTCTGTTGTGGTTGATGATGTTTGTGACCATACTCTTCAATATAATACATTGAAAGAACGTTTAAGTTTAAAATTATACCTTCTAAAGCAATACTAATCTCATCCTCAGTAACACCATCTTCACTACGTAAATTTTCAAACCCATGCAATATCCTTTGTTGTGATTCTGCATCCATCCTAGCCTCTATACTTAGATTATAATGTCCACCCAACTTTTCTATAGAAACCCACGGAGCGGTTGTATTTGGATTTTTATTGTGTGAATTGTAAAAACTAATAGAACTTCCATTTGGCAAAACATCAATTATTTCCCACAATTCTTCCACGGTTTTTGGTGTTGGTTTTGATTGTGGAACAATATATTCATTCAATCTTTCACCACCCAATTCTTCATCAACCAATTCTTTAATGGCCTCTCTTACTTGACTCTTTGAGATAGGTATGGCACCTTTAGATTTTGGATAAACAGAAGTTTTATAGCTAGCCATAACCCTTGTTAATTTTTGGCTAACAATTGTATTGGCTAATGCCTCTACTTGGCTTTGTCGTGTAATAGATTGTTTAGATTTCTTACTATCCTCAACATCATAAATAGCTTCTCCCTGACCAGCAACAGAGGCGCGTTTTGAAACACGAATCATATAGCCAAATTGTTTTTTTACTGTAGAAAAGAAAAGTAAAGAAGCACCCGGATTCAAATCAACAATCATATCAACAATTTCCATAGGTTCGGTTGGTGTAGCGGTTGGCATTTGGTCCATTCCTTCTGTAACTCTTGATTTTTCCGTATTGCCATGTTTCTTCAAATCACTAGCACTCTGAAATTTAATTCTCCAATGTTCAGTTCCACCACCCGGAGTTTTGATTGATTTTGGGTCTTTGGCCCTATCTTTGGAATAAACATAACCAACCCCCTCACTTGCATATGACTTTGGAAGTACCTCTGAGCCTGTCTTTATACCTCTAGCTATTTTTGCTGCGGGTCTTCTTAACTTTCTCAATTTTACAAGTTTTACAACATCAGCAAATGGAACTAATGATATTGCACTTATACCAGCATCTATTAGATGTTTGTTACGGTCATCTGTTTCTTTATCTTTCGCTGCACGTAAAAGAGATATGATGACATTAATAGCATCAGCACCCGTTCCTATTGTTGGTTCTATTCCAGCAACATCCAAAGCTAATTGTAATTTATCCAACGAAGAACCTGATTTATTACCAATTTCCTCATTTTGTTTAAGACCAAGAGACTGGTCAGTTCCAACAGGCTCATCGTGACCTGTATCTGGATTGAGATAGTAATAAACTCCTGTAGCTTTGTGTTTCTTTACTGAAACTGTCTTCCCTGCCAATCTACCAGTCTTTACATAAACCGTATGTGGTCCTTCTAACTCACTACTCTTAAACGTTGTTTCATTTTGTTGTGGTGGTTGTGTAGGTTGACTGTCTTGAATGAACGCTCTTAATCCGCCGTCATAATGTCTTTGAACCCCTTGAATTATTTGAAGGTCGGTCATGTCGTCTATATCAGACTCATCATCAACCTCTCTCCACTGACAATCCTTGACCCACTCTCTCATCTGTTTTATTACTTCTGGATGCTCAGCGGCAAATCTAGCCAATGAATCTGCTATAGATTTAGCTCTGCCAGCGTCGGCTTCTTTTAATTCCTCATCAAGTATCTCTCCAATCACGTTTTTAATTTCTGATATTTTCATAAATTGCTCATTCACTCCACCGTAGTCATCAGGATATTTATTTTTAAAATGTCGTCTTACTTCATAATTCCAATACGCCATGTTATTTTCTCTATCATCATAAAACTCATTGAATTTACTTTCATCATTGTTATGTGGATATTTGCCAAAAACATATGTGGATTTATCTAAAGTTGGTCCTATGTAACGAATGCTATGGGTGTATCCTAGATGGTCTTGTCTTTGAAATAATTCTTTATACCATTTATCGGCGTCAGTATAAAATGGTGGTTTAGACATATCCATTTTTTTAGAAAATAAAGTTGATATTATTTTAGGCTTTTCTAGGTGCATCTCACTACCGGTACGATGGGGGTGTGGTGGATTCAATCCAAGACTTAGTTGTTTAGGTTTACTAACCGATGGTCTTTTTGATGCATGAGTGTTTTTTTGAATTTTTAAAGGTAAATCCAATTGTTTTTTTCTATGCGAAACCGGCTTGTCTTGAGATTTCCACATCCTACCTATCAGGTCTTTAAGTCTAGTCCCTGATATTTCGTTGATTACAATGTCGTCTGATTCAATCATACATACGGTTTTAGTCTGGCAATAGTTTCAGAAGCAGTCTTATGAAGTATCCCAATACCTCCTTTTTTATCCCACTCTTGTATTACCACTGGTGTATCATCTATAATTATGTCTCCCGGCTTGGAATAGTGTCGTTTTCTATGCTTATTCTCAACCAAGATGATATCACTTTCACGCAATGATGGTATGTTATGACGTAACCACGCAGTCTTTCCGTGTGTAGTTTGTCTGTCTATCTTATCTGATTTTCCCAAAGCACTTAGTATTTTTACTCTTAGAAAGTTAGAAGTGACGTATTGCCACATTTCTTTTCCACCAGCCATCCACTCTAATTCTGCAAAAAATCTACCTTTTCCGTATGCTTCTATAGCAGCCCATAGTTCTGGGTCTGAAACATTATCAGAACTCATTCCTGTTAATTTATAGAATCCTCCGTCGAAATCCGCCAAAACACCGTCCATGTCAACATAAACCGTCCTATTATAATCTTTTGTATTTTCCATATTGGTATAAATAGAGTTTAACAATTAAAACAACTTGCCAGTTTTAAAAGTTTGTGTATAATTGTACTGCTTTCACTTAGTACACTAAGTTTCTAGGTACAGTTATAAACTTTAAAAGGTACTAAGTAATAAGAAGTACACAGTGTACACTGATCTGAAATTTAGGCAATAATTTTAACTTTGGAGTGTTTTAGAATTTGTTGGGCAAGGTCGGAAACGAAGTCGGGATATTCTTTTGAGTCAAGTTCAGTCCAGCAGGATTCTTTTGACCCACTATCTACTTGGCCGTAATCGGGTCCGGCACTCACATGCTCCATATTATCATCATCGTAAGGAATGAATATGGGAACATCTTTGTTCTTTTTATGTTTCATATCTCACAGAAATAAATATCTTTCTGTGAGCAGGTACCATTTTATTAGTGTAGATATTAGATAATAAATTTCAGCGATTTGAGAAAAACAAAACTACCATTATAGAAAACTTTTTGAGTTGTACACTTCCGTACCTTTAACATCAGGACCATTGTAAAAATATTCGCCGGGATTAAAAGCTTCAAAGACATGTTCAGCTTTTACAATAAATCTCATCACATGATAAAGCTCTTCATGCACAGCAGTTTGATGGTCCGAATGTTCTATTGCAAATTTTTTGCTTCTTGTGACGTAATCATTTTCTTTCAAGTTATTATCTGTTGCAATCATGGCACGAAAGATTTCAACCGTCTTGTATTGGTAGCCAGTTTGCGCCAGTGACTTGCCACGTTCAGTTTCTCGTCCTTCTGTCTTGATTTCCGTATCATCCCAAGGGCCCCAATTGCCAGTGCGATTCGTAACTCTGATTACATCCATATGTTTGTATTTTTTATAGACTTTCGTTTTGAATAAACTTTCATACACTGCTTTTGGCCACATCTTATCCATTACAGGGTCAAAAATTTCATCGCCAACTTCAACCCAAGCGTGGTCTAACTCTGGATGACCAGCGCCAAATGGATTGGTGAGTCTGCCATGAACAAGAACAGCATCGTGGTGTTGTGAGACATAACGACCTGAAAGTTCGTAACACAAACCCAACCTTGAATTTGGCTTTTTAGATTCCATAATATCAGACGGGTCATACAAAGTTCTCATACCCCTTGATTGTCCCTCTCCATCAGGACACCAAATCACCGTTCGTTTGGTATCTTCGCCGTGTCTTTTCAACCAACGGATTTGTTCGGGCGTTAATCCTTGACCTTTATACCCATTCACCAAATACTCTTTATGGTCTGTTACGCCACGCAACCATCCATGTTTAAACAACATATTTTCTACTTCGGAGGTTGAATTAAGTGGAATATTTAATGAGTCATATTCCGCTTTTGTAAGTTTCCAATCTTTTACCATTTGTTTTAAAACTTCTATAGCCGTAAGTTCGTGAGAGTGATGAGCTTCAATTCCTTTTCCTTGTGGACTAATCCAATGACCGTAACAATCCTTTTGGGTGTATGATTCTTCTATTAGGTTTTTTAACTTAATCATAATAAATCAATATCTCTTTGTGTCACCGCATCTTTTAGTTCCCAACGATTTTCAATGGCGAAGTTTTTTAGATTTCTTAGTTGAAGGTTGGTTAGTGGTTTTGATGGTGAATAATCAAAATACAATGGTCCATTAACTATCTCCTTGGTAAGTTTTATGTATCCCAAAGCAAAAGCAGCATCATAAACATCTTCTTCTTCCGCTATTGAACCGTCTTGTTTAATTGGAAATCCATCTTCGTCATGATAAAATTCAGTTTCGACATTATCGGTAAACCAAGGAATGTGGTCGCCAATATCTTCCGTTATATTTCCATTAGGAAGCATCCAAAAATTATGAGCACCCATTATCTCCATCAATTTAATCATATTCAATAAATATAGTAAAAAGGCCCCAACCTTTCGGATGGAGCCTCTTTATTGTGTCCAGTCAACTTGCGTCAGTCTTAGGCGTTAGGGAAACTAGCTCCTGTTGGCAAGATATTGAAGTCAAGGACGATGAATTCCGCCGTCTTTGTTGGCTTCAAGTAAATCTGGCCGTATAGGATGTTCTGGTCGATAATATCTGGAGTGTTGTTAGTCTCATCCATCTTCACGAAGAAGGCGTATAGACCAGCACGCTGTTGAACTGATTCCAAATATGGGTTTACGATGCTCAAGAATTTGTTTCTTGTGGCAGCAACGTTTTGTTCGAATACCAAGTATTTCGCGGTTGAGGCGAAGTATTTCTTAATAGTAATCAACAATCTACGAACGTTGATACGGTCGAGAGCTGATGATTGGTTCTGTAGAGTCTTCTGACCCCAAACTACGATACCTGAACTTGGGAACGCTGCGATAGGGTTAACCTTACCTTCGTATAGAGTATCACGTTCTTGGTGTGTAGTTCTATCCGTTACCTGAATAGCGATAGGAATACCACCACGATTTAGACCTGCTGGTGCGAACCATTCAGCCGCCACCTTGTCGTTAGCAGCATAAACTGCTGGCAACACGACGGAAGGAGGAACGGTGATAATCTTGTTATTAAACGTATCAAGGATTTTAACCCAAGGATAGTAAGCAGCTGCGTAGTTTGTATCATACTCAGCGGCGTAAGAAACCACTTGGTCAATCTGACCGCTGGAAGGATTACCACTATCAGAATACAAATCCATGATGTAGAAACAATCACCACGAGCTTCACACATATCAACAATACCATTGGTGATGTATGGGTGATGTTGGTGCATAATACCCGGCACTACGATTAGGTTGATATCAAACTCATCGGCATTGCCAAGAGCAGCAATACACTGTTGATAACCAATCGAACCAGCGGATGTGACGTTTGTGCAATCCAATCCCTGAGTGTTACCCGGAGTAATATCGCCACCAACATTGATTGGGATGGCTGGGCTTTGTCCGTCGAAACCTTGCTGGAATCCAAAGACAAACTTTCTCATCTTGATGTAAGTATTTTCATTAACAGAATCATACTGAGTTGGGATTGCGTTACTACCACTTATGTAGGAACCTGTTCCAACGTTGTATATTTCGTAATCGTCATCCAATGCGAATACAACATTTCTTCCGATACTGTTGTAAGTTCCACCAGATGAATTAAATGATGGAAGTGGAGCGAAATACTGCTTGTTGTCGGCAGAAGCACCCACACCCGTCGCCGTTTGTGGATATAGACCAAACAATTCAGCATCAGCACCCGTAGGAGCGTCATCGAATGTGATACCTGATGGGAACTTACCCGGAGACAATCCGTAAACAGATGCCTTCGTGTATTTCATCGTAGGAGTCCAAGAACCCATAGAACCATTGGTTGGCGTTGTAAATGCTGAGAAACCGTATGGGATAGCACTTACTGGGTAATTGTTCTGTGTCATTTCAATACGAATGTTTTGACTATTATTTGGATATGTTCCAAACTCAAGAATCTTGCCATTGAAATTGATGTAATTGTATCTATCACCAATTCTACGAGCAATAAAGTTCGAAGAATCTGGGTCAAGATTCAAATTGTTATATTGTTCAACTATTACTGGACGTTTGTCCGTATCGCTGTATTTACGAACAGTCAATGTGAATGAACCCCAATCACTACCTGCGACGTGGCCCGCTAGTTTTACATTTTCGACTTGAACCTTGAACATTGTGTTCGTATTAGTACCGTCACTTAGGGTTAGAACTCTGAACAATTCAAATCTTGTTGGAACTGTTGAACCAGACTGCCAAGGAGCAATCTTTTGTGATACGACCCAAGGTGTTGCTGCATTCGTAATTGAGAATGCGCTGTCACCATTAGCCAAATCGGTTGAATAAGCATCCGTGAAGTTCATCGGTTGACCGGAGAACGAAGATGTAGGAAGAGCAGAACCGTAAACTCCCCACGTTTCTTTTTCACTGGAAATTTCCGAAATAGCGTTTTCGTAAACTTTATACAAATACGCCGCTTCAATTTTCTGACCAGATACTTGTGTTGCTGGGTTGCCTGCTACAGGGTCATTACCAAACACGTTGGTAATATAGCTTGTGCTATTACTATCCAATGAGAATTGATAGACACCATAAGGAGTCACGCTGTCGGTGTTTTGGAGTGTGAGGCTGAAATCCAAAGGAATATCAGTTACACCAGCCACAGGAATTGGGTTCGTCAAAGTCATGGATGAACCATAGAAACCCGGAGCCTGCAAGTTTTGAATACCACCAGCTTGAGTGTCTGCCAATACGGCAAGCAATCTAACATCAGCGCCTGATTGAGTTACCCAAGCACCATTTGGTAGAACACATGGGTCAAACGAAGCTGAACCATTGGATGTAAATCCTGTGTATTTACCAAAAGAACCACTTAGAACACCAGAGAGTAGAATCAATGGGAATCCACAAGTTCCAAGATTGACACTCAATGAAGCACTAATCAAAGTTAGTGATGTGTTGAATGGTGCGGCGGCTTGTGTATATGTTACTGAAAGTGGGCTTGTGAATGAAGCTGAGAACGTTCCATTTGCGATAGACGCTGAGAACTGTGATTGTGAAACGTTTGTCAAAATTGTTGACACGTTTGTTGTACCAAGAGTAATCGTTTGTCCAGAGTATAGAATAGAACCACTCGTAGAACTTGGATTAAATGGTGCGGCCACATCCGATGGAGTACCATTGAAAGTAACAGTGAAGGAAGCCGAATTCATTGAAGAAATCGTCTTGCTGCTGGTATTTACGAATGAAATACTTTCACTAAATTGGTTTGCTGCACTACCAGAAAAATAAACGTAAGAACTTCCACTACTAAGAGCACCCGCAGAGGCAGCTCTGTTATATTGACCTTTGACGGCCCAAATAGCGAACGGATAATTCTGTTCGTATCCAGTCAAACCACCAACACGACAAACCGTTACCAGACCACGTTCGGTCAAGTATTCAGCGGCTGTATATGGTCCATAATACACACCATCTGGCAAACCGAATCGGTTTTGCAAGGTATTCACGTTAACAAACGAGATTGGTGCGAAGGCTGGGCCTTGTGCGAATGGAGCAACAACAACGCCGCCGATATCAGCAACACCTGTTGCAACACCTGACTGGTCGTTTTCACGGGTGAATACACCCGGACTTACTATACGGCTATCTGGACTAAATGTTCCGCCTTCTTGAATTGGCATATTATGTTTCCTTAATGGAGTTCATTGAATGACTGATTATAAATATCTCCTAAATATCAAGAAACCAAATTTTTTTACAATTGAGATTAAAGAGAGTTTACCTTTCTTTTCTGATATTTATAAAAGGATGGGAAACCGTCTGAATTGGTTATAGACTGGGAGATGTGTGGTCGGATATAACAATGTTCATTGTTTTTGACTACCACCACCGTTTCTTAAAAGGAAACGCCTTCATAGACCGGTTCTGTGGGGGCGTTTCTCATGTACACCTATGAACCCTCCACCCACGATAAACGTCTTTATCTATCATTACCATCTTATCGTGTTCTAATTCTTCTAATAATTTACGTGTCAAACTTGTGGAAGACCCGCTAATGTTTAATTCATCAATTTTCTTAGGATAAACTGGAAGTTGCGCAAGGATTTGTTTTTTTCTACTATTTCTTTGACGTTTCTTTTCAGAGTCTTTTGCAGATGCATTATGTGTAGTGTTGTGACATTTACCACATAAACATACCAACCCACGAACTTCACCAATGAGAAGAAGATGTTCTTCTCCATGATGTTCGTCTCCTTCTTCGGTGTGATGAACTTGAAGATTTTCTCTACAACCACATACACATTTCCAATTAGTTCGTCTTTTTACTTCAGCAGATATTATCTGCCAGTAGGATGTTTTAAGGAAATAGAAATATTTCAGTTTTAGAATTGTCGTTTTGATTTCTTCCCAGTCAAGGGTTTGTATAACCGAATACATTTTCGCATACGAGCCCGAGCCGGCGTCTTGGTCGGCTTTTAGATATTCAAAAACGAATTCGGTTGGGGTCATAAAACATCCCCATCCCTATTTACGCGGGGATAGTTTTTTTCTCTGAAATAAAGGTTCCTGCTTGTAGGTCCAAAGAACCTTCTCCGTATTTGGTAAGCAACTTGTCAATTAGTTGGTTCTCTTCCTTTTGAAGACCAATCCACTCACCCTCCAATTTTACTTCGGATTCTTCTGCATTTTTCAAACCATTTTTAGCTTGAAATTTTTGAAGAGCGGTCTGTCCAAGACGGAAGACTGTTGATTGCATTTTTTCTTGCAAAACACGAATCTCTGCAAGTTCACTGTCTGTCATTTTTATTTGTTCACTCATAACTTTTCCTTTTTATTAGAAGATAAATACTCTTCTACGAGCCGTAACTGTAACAGCTTCGTCATAAATTTCTACAAATGGAACTATACTACCACCTTCTACGGTTCTCACCTGAAAATCTTTTTCTTCCGGCAATGCAAAACTAACTACTACCGTTGGTACAATAATATTTCTATAATCCCAAATATCAAAATCATTTATCATGTTGTTATAATTCTATCAAACAACGCCGGTCTTAATACCGTCCCATCAGGATACCCTATAGTTGGATAATAAGTATTATTGTTCCAAAGTTCCACCCAAAGCGAGCCGGTGCCTGTAGGCGTTACTGAGAGTGGTCCTATAGTTGTCCAACCCGTTCCGTCAGCAGCACTTGCGGATATATCAAAAAACAAACCAACATCAGGATTTGCTTTTACAACCATTGATGGTCTATTCGACCCTGTTGAATTTTGATTGGCCTGTACAGAAACCGTTTTCATAGACCCATTCACAACCCAACGAAATCTCCACATACCCGGATAATCTAATTGTAATGATGGCGCAGTAGGACTTCCCTCCGTGGTATTTTTTCCTACACCTATCTGCATCTGTCTTGTGGAAGTTCCACCACTATCTATATTTGAATTATCAGCATTATAAGAAATGCCTCTTCCATATCCATAACTTCCTCTTTGTTGTATTGCAACATAAGCACCAATTATTCCAATAGACGACGATTCACCGCCTCGATTTTTAATAAATGACAATCCAACTAGACTTGAAGATTCAGCAACCATATTTTTTACAGCTCTAGGTGCAAAAAATCTTCCTGATTGATTTCCTCTAATAAATGAACCGCTAATAGGCATATTTTAATTTGTGCTTAATGTATCACTTGTCTCTATTACATACATAGCACTATTCGGTGTAGTTTTAACAACTCTAAAAGTTTTTCCATTAAAATCTAAAGCACCGTCAAATGTTTGACCATCAGAAAAATTTGCAATAGGATGTAATACTTGATAAAACCCACGAAGTTGTCCTCGTATAACAGAAGTCGAATTTTCAACCACCCACACAGGACTCAAATAAAGGGCATTGTCAGTTGTATTTGGCATAGGAATACCACCCAAAAATGCAGTAGAACTTCCTTTTATACCATCGCCATGTTTACCAATAGTTATACTTGTTCCTATTCCTGTTGTAGATCTAGGCATAAAACATCCACCAACAGCAGTGACCAATACTGATAAGAAATCGAATCCATCATTTGCAGCCGCAGAAGTATTTTCACCATTTCTTCCCATGATAATACATCTGTATGGGTCTGAACTGCCTGTTCCTTTGAATGAATAAATATCACCAAATCCAAATCCATAATATGTTGCGGCGGTATCACCCGTAGCGATTAAACTATAAAACGAACTTGAATCTGCAAAAACAATCCACTGTCTCAATGAACTTGAATCATTTGTAAGACTTTTTCTAACAACGACGTGACCTGTGGTTAATAATTGTGCAGGTGTAGGGAATTGTCCTGACCCGCTACCAATTGAATTGGATACAGAAGATGACAGACTTGCCAAAGATTCCCATCCTGTTGCCCAAGCTTCTTTATACAAAGCCGTTGCATTTTGACCATTATCATTTACAAATAAATACATTCCTGAACCTGATGGTTGTTGCCATGCACCAATCGAATCAGGAAAAGTTCCGGCGCTGCCGGTATTTGTAAATGGTTTTAACCATCCAGCTCCAACTTTTGAACCATATCCATTTACTAAACAAGAATCCAATAATGCAATAAAACTTCCTGTCGTTCCATAAAAGGAAGGCGCTCCTGAATCGCTTGACCTGTATATTGTAAATGCCATATATTAGTTTTTGTCCACCGTTGGTGTTGTTTCTATTGCCCAAAAAGACCCAACAACGGTTTGACGAATTATTTGAAACCCTTTTCCAGCATATTCACCAGACCCGCTTATTATTTGTCCATCTACAAAGCTAGTAAGTGGATGTAATACTTGATATAATCCTCTTAATTTACCTCTTAATGTAATTGAATTTGCCGGTTCCATCACATATAATGGACTCATATAAAATGAATTGTCTGATGAATTTGGACATACTATATTACCATTAATTGGACTTGCCGTCGGCGTCGGGCTTATCCAAGGATTAGGATCACACGATGCTATATCTCCCCTTTTAGTATAGTTTAAACTTGTTCCACCGCCATATCCTGTTCTGGCTATGTAATGGCCGGGTTGTGCAGTGGTTACAAAATTACCTACACCAAAACTTGAACCGGGAGGTATTATGTCCGTGTAATCATATGCTGTACCATTATTAGAATTTTGTCCTCTACCAATAGTATCAAAACTCGCCCTACCATAAATTGAACATTTCCAAATATCCGATGCTCCCGCATATGAAAAGATATCACCAAACATCCAATGATAATAACGTCCGGCAGCATCTCCCGTAGCTATCCACATATACATTGTAGTATCGTCGGCAAAAATTATCCAATATCTAGGATTGGAACTGGCGGAGTCAAAAGTTAAACTTTTTCTAACTATAACATATCCAAATGTATTTTGTTGTGTTGGTAGTGGAAATTGTCCAAGTCCAATTCCAACGCTTCCAGACCTATCTCCACCAAGTAATTGTGATGGTGTACATGTGGAGCCAGAAAAAGTTAATGTTTCCCATCCTGTTATAGTAGCTTCTCGGTTTCCCACTGTAACGTTTACACCAAAATCATTAACAAATAATGACATTGATGACCCGCCGCCTTGTCTGTAACAACCATAGGCTGCGCTGCCTGTGGCACTAGAACTAATACTAGCAGAATTTTGAAATGGTTTAGTCCAACCTGCCGGTGCTTTGAAAGACGAACCCGTTCCATATCCTGCTACTAAAACGTAATCCAAAATATTTATAAGAGAGCCCGTATTTCCATAAATAGGACCCGGCCCTTGTGGGTCATTCGCCGAATAAAATTTAAATTGTGATGTTGGCATAATTTAATTTGTTTCTACAGTGTTGGATACTTCCAATCCCCAAAATCCACCACTATTTCCTCCAACTGTAATAACCATAAAAGTTTTTCCTGCATATGTGCCAGACCCATCAAGTTTTTGACCTACTGTAAAAGTGGTTGCGGGATGACAAATCTGATACAACCCTCTATATCTACCTCTTATATTAATAGAAGGTGGTTCTACTACCCATAAAGGAGAAATGTAATACGAACCATCATATGCATTTGGGGATGCCATAATTCCATCAATTATACTTGCTTGATTTGATGTTGCAGAAACTCCTGACGTAGATGATAACCCTTGATCGCCTTTAACGGCGTTAAACACACTTCCTCCTGTTCCTGATGCATTAGCCGCAAGATAATGTCCATTCAGTCCCACGGTTAAAGAATTTATATTGCTTTGTCTTCCTGCGTCCTGTGAACCGGCACTCATTGTATCACACCAATTATTTGCCGCGCCGGTGGCATGTCCACCATAAATAAAACATCGCCATAAATCTGTTGGTCCTTTTAATGAATAAAACTCACCAAATCCAAAGTGCCAATATCTTGAACCATTGTCGCCGGTTTGAATCCACATATACATTGTACTGGCATCAGCCGCAAGAATCCATTGTCTAGCAACGGAACTAGCGGTTACACTTTTTCTAATTACAAGATGTCCAAATGTTAGTAATTGTATAGGTGTAGGGAACTGTCCATAGCCTGTTCCCACAGAGCCAGTATTCAATATTCCAGCAGGAGGAATACTAGAACTTAAATATTGCCAACCTACAAGACTTGCTTCAGTAGCCGTAAGTCCAGTAGTAGGTGCGCTATCATTTACAAACATTGAAAACTGAGAACCAGATGCTTGTTTAAATCCACCAGCAGTACTAGCTGAGTCGGGACAAGGTTTACTCCATCCTGCTGCGGGTTTAAAATAAGACCCTGTTCCATATCCATTAATCAAACATGCGTTTAATATTCTTAATAAAGACCCTGTTAATCCATTGCAAGCACCCGGACCGTCACGGTCTTCTGAGGTATAAATTGTAAATGATGACGTTGTAGGCATAAAACTTAATTAGTTTCTACTGTATTTGAGGTTTCTAACAACCAAAGTCCAAGACCGTCAGTTGTCGGTTTAATTACCATCAACGTTTTTCCAGAATAATCACCACCCGCGGTGATATTTTGTCCATCAGTAAAATTAGCAATTGGATGATTAATTTGATATATTCCTCTCATTCTTCCACGATAACATATACCACTTGGTTCTATTATTTGTAATGGTGTGATGTATATTGAATTATCTGACCCGTTCGGTGTTTGCAACACTCCCGTCATAGATGTGGTATCTGCTGTTGTCTGGTCCACCGCGCTCGAAGTGGTTGGATCTCCTTTTTTAGTTATTCCGGTGCTTCCTCCTGTTCCTGACATACTTCTAGCTATCCAACATCCGGGCTGTGCGGTACCTATACTGGTTCCACCAACACTGCCAGCACCAATGGACGCACCAGTAGCAATCAAACCAGTCATATCGTTGTTAAGAGTTACACTAGTATTTTCCGTAAAACGACCCATTACTAAACACCTGTATATGTCATTTGTGCCTCTTAATGAAAAGATATCACCAAACATTCCATGATAATATGCCGTGGTATCCAATGTAAGTACCCAAAGATACATTGTGCTAGAATCGGCTGCAATAATCCATTGTCTAGGGGTTGTATCAGCAGCAGAAGATTTTCTCCAAACAACGTGTCCACTATTTAATTGTTGACCGGGAAATGGAAATTGTCCAAATCCAAATCCATTGCCATAAGAACCTGAATAAACAAATCCTGAACCACTTGTTGGATTTGTTAAACTTGTTATAAGTTCAAATCCACAAATCCAAGCTTCTTTTCCCAAAGAAGTAGCATTTGCTCCTGCATCATTTACAAACAAAGATAATTTAGACCCCGATGCTTGTTTATAGGCAGCCAATAATGACGGCCCGTTAAGAGTTCCAGATACGTTTGTTAATGGTTTACTCCAACCGGCTCCCTGTTTAAAATACGACCCGGTTCCATATCCACCGACCAATACATAATCAAGGACGTTTATCAAAGACCCTGTAGCACCGTTCATTGGACCCGGTCCTTGTGGGTCAGATGAAGTGTAAATTGTAAATTGTGATGATGGCATATTATCTTATCTTTTGGTTATACATATTCTGTTATAAAAAGTTTTAGATTTTTTATTTTCATTAAGCATTGGATAATTCTGCAATAACCGTCCAATTTTGTGCAGTTCCTAGAGTTGTTACATTGAATCTCAATTTATCTCCGCTTACGGTAGTTGTAAAGGTTCCTGTCGCATAATTTTCATAAGAACTACTAGGCAATGAAACCGAACCAATCAACGAAGCAGAAAAAGCACCCACAACCGATGATTTTTCTATATTGATGGATGATGTAATGGATTCTACGGATTGTGCTCTAATAGACAATCGTTTTACACTCCATGATATTACAGTGTTATTTTGTGGATTAAACGGAACTATAACTTCCGCCGCGTCGCCGCCGGTTGTGGTTGGTGAAAATGCTGAACATAATACCACAGACCTACCAATAGGCACCCAAGAAGCCGTAACTGCATAACTTGATGAAAGTGCTACTGATGAGAATGATGAACTAATTGACCGTGAAGCGAACGATGCTGACGTGGCCCAGAATGATTCTGAGGCAAATGATGCTGATATAGCATAGTCACTCGGAACTGGTGGTGCCCACGATGCGCTGATGGATTGACTTGCAAACGAAGCACTTATTGCAAATGATGCAAATAATGAAGCCGACGCCCAAGAAGCAGATATTGATGATGTAGCTATAAAAGCTAATTGAGCAAAAGAAGCATAACTTGCACTTACAGCTTGAAGAACATTCAAAGTATTCAATGCCCATGACGCCGTTCCAAATAAACTCGAAGAAACCGCTGGAACAGTTATAGCATCCGTTGCTGGATTATATGTAAGATTACTTCCACTATCAATATAAAGTCTCTGAAATCCACTACCAGTTACAAATGGAATGTAGTAAATGCTAGAACCTGTTGCTAAATTGATATTTACAAACAATGACATGGAAGAGTTTACGGCCCATGATGCAGACATTGATTGTGTAATAGATGGCAAGAAATAATTGGCCGCGTAAGACCACGACATGTTTTGAAACACTGTTGTTTCATCAGCAAGTGCTTGAACACCTAAATCAAGAATTGATGCGGATTGAATTCTATTTGTTGCAATACTTCCCGTCGAAGTAAATCCACCATACAACAACAGTTTACTTCCTGATACAATAGCTACTTGTGAATGGTCATTAAATGAGTTACTAAACAGTGTACTTGCATATCCACCCGGATTACTTATTTGTGCTCTATTGATTTTTGAAGAAATTATACTTCCGTTATATCCACCAAAATTGTAGTAATAATTTCCAATTACAACACCACTGTTGTTTATGTAAGCACATCCCGGATTAATACCAATATTAGCCACACCCCACGCTGACGGATTTTGAACGGATGATGTATAAACCGATGTATTTACGTTATTGAATCCAGACCCGTTAAACCCACCAAACGCACAAATTTTATCACCAAGAACGGCGGCATTACCTGCAATCGTTGACTGATATCCTCCACCACCAAACCAAGTTACAGGAACAATAGACCATGATAAAGGATTACTAGCCGTAGCATACAACGACGCTGAAAATACTGCACTTCCCGAAGAAGTAAGACCACCGAAAATCCACAATTCTTGATTGTCATTAATAACAACCGTGTTATGATTACTTAGATTAAATGGCAACGAACCGGTAGCAACCCAAGTAGTAGGATCATCTAAAGATGCGGTTTGAATTGAAGATGTTGGAGTTCCTACGTTATCAATAGCACCACCGAAAAGATAAAGACTATTACCCAAACGAATACAATTGGTTTGTAAAACTGGTATAGGTAAAGTTTTGCCTGTAGCTACGGTAATTTGACCACCATCACCGACTGATGAAGTCCAAATTGTACCAAGTGCCGCTGCGCCACTATAACCACCAAAAACATACACCGTTCCACTCACCATTGCACCAGCCGCACCATAAAAAGTTGATGATGCGGTTCTAGCGGTAGCACCCAATCGTGATTCCGAAAGTTGAAGTTGATACCAACCCGGAATAGGCCAAGTAATCGTAGTATTGTTGGAAAATGATGCGCTAGTAGAATAACTTGATGTAATATTCCATACACCCGAACCTGTAACTACCGTCAATCTTCCATTGGTTGTAGTAACAACAACCGAACCAGAAGGCATCGTTATATCATTTATAGCAAATTCTTTTCTAGCTGTACCTGTATTAATTGTACAAAACCACTTATCAGTATTGAATTCTACAACACCTGCTTCTGGAACAGTTAATAGAGTACTTGAATCCCACTTCATCTGACCTCTTGTTGCAGTTCCATCGCCACCCGCCAAATGTAATAAAGCAGTAGGAGTATCACTAACAACGTTTTGTCCAATTCTAATACCACCAATGGTTATTTTTGCTTTTGTCGAACCAACATCCGTATCACCATTTACAAGAAAATAATGACCAGCACTTACAGCATTAGCATATGAAACATATACTACTTGTTTTAGATAATCGGTTCTCCATCTACCAGCCAAACTGTTTGAACCGCTGATGATGGATGTGATATGTGTTTGACCAGTAAGACTTGGATTAACCAATGTTATATGGTCTGTTGCTGTAGTAAAGGCATTTGTATTACTTAAAAATATGGTTAAACTGCCTGATGGGGCTATAGTTCCAAGACCCACTTTACTTCCTGTTTCATACAAAGAACTTGTATCCGACAATGAACCACTTGTAACCCACGTTGTAAAATACTTTGGTGTACCCGGTCCTATAGCTATTAAAGCATAAGAAGCCGTCACAGCATAACTTGAACTTAAAGATTGACTGGCCCAAGAGGATGATATTGAAAACGCCGTTACACCTGATGGAGGCGCCCATGATGCGGATGTAGAATTATACGCCCAACTAGCTGTACCAAAATATAGACCACTACTACTGACAAAAGCAACGGTATCAGATGTAAAATTTTTCCAAGATTGAATTGTACTAGAATCTAAAACATAAGGAGCAACGTTTATGTATTGGTGGTCAAGTGGTAAACTTGAAGTTAGTGCATATTTCCAAGCCAAATAACCTTCCATTTTACGTTGTTCATCAGAACTAATGTTTTGGTTCGTAATAATGATTTCAGCAATTTCTCCACTAAATGGTTGCCCGAAGTTAGGTTCAAATCCAACAAACAAATCACGAAGATCCATGTCATTTGAACCATTAACAACACCAGAACTTGTAGCAGCATTATTTATGTAAACGGTTAGAATTGAATTATTAGAATTAACATTACCGTTGACAATATACCAAGAACGAGAAATATTTGCCAAAGCATTTATGTCATAAGTTGTAGTTCCTGATTCATTATACATATTCCATTCAGGAACACCACTGAAAATTCTTGGTCCTAATGTAAAATCTCTGGAATTACCAGAATGTCCATTAGCAATCACGGTGCCGTTTGAAAAAGCTGACGGTGAAACTGGAAATGTTTGTGGCTTGACTACAGCAAATACACACAACGATGATTGAGATATTGATGTACTTCCTGATATAGCACTCAACCTATCATTTGTACCATCAAAGTGAACAACACTGTGTCCGTTGATTGATGATGTGTATAAAGCCGGTTGATTACCAGCCGTAGATTGAGTAAAGTAATTTCCATAAGAACCTGTATCAGGCCATAGAGATACGGATGAACTTTGTGACCCTGTTATATCATCACCACGCAACCATACTCTCATTGGAACGGTTGCGTAAAACGGACTCCAAAGAATGTTACTAGATGATGAAAATGCTTTGACAGTCAATGTTGCATCTATTTGTGACCCTGTAGCACGAATGCCTACGCCTACTCCTGTATCAAATACAGAACTGGTTTCAGTAAGACTGTTATTCTGCCATTTTGGAAGATAGTTGTTAGTTCCAACAATTCCAAAGGTAGGTGCCCATGATGCACTCAATGAAAAACTTGCCCACGAAGCAGATTCAGCAAAGCTATTAAACTGTGGTGGCGACCAAGAAGCACTTATTGCAAATGATGCACTTAAAGAACGTGATGCCCAAGAGGCTGAATCAGCAGCGAACGATTTACTAGCAAATGATGATGTTACTGATATAAAAGATTTACTAGCAAATGACGCGGTGGTAGCCCAAAAAGACTCTGAGGCCCAAGATGCTGATACAGCAAAATCACTTGGTATTGGCGGCGCCCACGATGCACTAATTGATACAGAAGCAAAAGACGCAGATGTAGAAAAGAATGACCGTGAAGCAAAAGATGCCGATGTGGCAACAAATGATGCGCTTGCCCAAGATGCGGAAAGAGCATTAGGATTTACATTCAATGAGAAAGATGCAGTAATAGCGAAACTTGAACTCAACGATTGACTTGCCCAAGATGCAGATACAGCATTAGGATTCAAATTGGTGGCGAAAGAAGCCGTCAATGCAAATGATGACGTTAAAGAATTGCTTGAACTTAATGATTGACTTGCCCATGATGCTGTATCGGCAGAAAAAGATTTACTAGCCCACGATGCAGAACGTGCAAATAACGATGATGATGCAAAGGATGCCGATGAGGCCCAGAACGATTCTGAGGCCCAAGAAGCTGATATAGCATAGTCACTTGGGAGTGGTGGTGCCCAACTTGCAGATACGGCCTGATAAGCATTTACCGCACTTGAGGCGGTCAAAGCATATGAAGATGATATAGCTTGACTCGAACTCAACGATTGACTTGCCCAAGATGCAGAGGTTGATGAGCCTGCTGAGCCGGGTGCCCACGAAGCACTAATAGCAAAAGAAGATGTGGCGTATAGTATTCCACTACCACTAAAGAATCCTACAACATTTCTGTTTATATCTTTCCATACTTGAATATTGCCGCCACCAAGAGGTATAGGCATGGATGTTTTATAGGTATGTGCTGTAGGCAAACTTTGCACCAATCCATACTTCCAAGCCAAATATCCTTCAACCCTTGATTGGTCGCCAGCTGATATGGATGAAGTTATGATAATGATTTCAGCTATATCACCATTAAACGGTTGATTAGATGAAGATTCCCAACCAATACACAAATCTTTCAAATCTAAGTTTGTAGATTGGGCTGATACTCCTGAACCAGAAGCAGAACCGCTCAAATAAATTGTTGTTGAACTTGCACCGCCATTTACAATTACGGTATTGATATACCATTCACCTGTTTTAGCGTTGTATGGATTAATGGGAGTTTCCGTATCAAAACTTGAAACTGCATCTTCGGTGTGAAGAGTCCAAGTAAATCTTGAAGTTCCACCATCAAAACGTTCACCAACTACAATGTCTCTATTATTACCAACGTGACTATTACCAAAAATTGTTCCTACATTTGCGTTTGTAACAGTAGGAGCATAAGACGTTACCTTGGCTACCACGAACGCTGTCAATGCACTACAACTTACAGAAGTAGGAACAAGACAACGCATCTGGTCATTTGTTCCGTCAAATCTAACGGCGGGATAACCATTAAGAACATTGTAAACCAACACCGGCCTTGAAGTAGCAGCAGACGCGGTAGCATGGTTTAAGTTTGGTGTGGAATCGGGCCATAAGTTTAAAAGACTGGCAGAAATGTCTGTAATAGCATCAGCTCTATACCACAATCTAGGACTATCACTACCCAAAAGCGTAGGCGTCCATAAAACATTTGAATTACTTACTTCTGTAATTGTAAATGTATCATTCGCTATAGGATTTGGTGTATTTATGCCTACATTGTCATCGTTTACATAAATCAAACTGCCAGTAGTAGGCACATTATTCCACCAATACCCTACGTAATTGTTACTTCCCACCAAATTAGAACCTCCGCCGCCGCCATTTAAAGCGTGAGAGGCTGTCACGGAAAAATATGAATTTTGAGCAAAGCTAGCAGAAATTGGAGTTTGTTGCCAAAATGCGTTGTTTGTTCCACCAATTAGAGTGTATTCTTTACTGTCATTTGTAACCCAAACTCTCAATCCAAGGTATCTATCACCAAGAGGAATTGCATCACGAGCCGTAGTATCTACCACAACCGTTCTTTGGTCAACTGGCAAAGGATTGTCGGTTGTTATAAAGAAAGATGTACTAAGTGATTGACTAGCCCAAGATGCTGATATTGCTGCATTAGCGAATGTGGTTGGTGGTGGATAAAGAGTATAAAAAGACGCAGATTTATCGGCATTTAAATTTCCCGAAGCATCAATATGAAGAATTACTTCGGATGCCGAAATGTGAGTTTCACCATAATACGTATTTGTGGCATCACGTTGTAAAATTACAACATCTTTCGGCTGTGGATTTGTATTAGTAATCGGCATCTATTTACCTTTATTGTCCCCTATAAATATAGGAACATTAAGATTTATGGTTAGATAGAGCCAGATGTATTCAAAGGATTTCCTAATACAACTGGTGTCGCTGGTATTATTTCATCCGCCGGCAAGTTTGGATATCGTTGACTTCTCCATTTTTCTCTATTTTTATCCAACGCATTAAGGTCAAATGAAGACGCAACAACTTCTGTTCCCATAACTATTTTCTTTGGACTAAACCATTTCTGAGTGGTCATTTTACCGTCAGCAAGATTGTAATTCATGTCAGGCAATAAATAACCGTTAACCATCAAGTCAAACTCCGTTTTAACCATTCTATCTTGTTCTACTTGAAGTTCTATCGTGTGAGAAAAAGACTCAATCTTAGTTCTAAACCTAAGACCTCTGGCATTTCCCCAATAATCTTCCGTTTCAAAATTAAATCGTTCTATTATAGTGTTCATCTGTTCTACATATTCCGTCCATACGATGAAATGATATGTGAACAACATATGGTCAGGCATAACTACATCATAAACTTCACGAACAGGAATATTTTGACCAACTAAATTACTAAATCTTGTGTAACGATTCTTTTCGGAATATTGTCTCATTACAGGATAATTCAAATAACGATTGAACATCAACATAGTTGCATCTTTTTCTGATGAAGTTCTTTGAAATACTATGGCAGGTAAAATCAATTTACCATTATAATCACGAATAACACCATCACTTTGTATAGATTTCCATTTTTCTGGAGAAGCATAATATGATGGAACGATGATTTTATTTCCTTCGTCTATTACAGTAAATTGAAGTTTTTCCAACTGCGTCATTATGGCAGTGTCAATATCAAGCAATGTAACCGTATTGTTTTTATTTTTGTCGGTGTCACGACGCACCTGTTCAGCACGATTAACATTAGCCTTCTTCTCACTGAGATTATCCGACTGTTGTACAACCGTCTGACTTAAATCGGTTTTTACATTTCCGATATTAGGAACTGGATTTTTTGGGTCGCCTGTCCATGCCATATGTTTTACTTTTTATACACCAGCGAACCTTCATATTCTGGATGTTCAACAAATCCATTCTTCTTGTAGAAGTTGATTTGTTCTTCGGTGTTACCGTCGTATCCACCCGGTTCAACTAAAATATTTGCGTCAGCGTCTTGTTTAAGAACTTCCGCCACAGCTTTTTGTAATAGATAACTTCCAATGCCTTGCCCCCTAGAATTTCTATCACCAACCAATGCTCTTGCCACCCACCACCTATTACCGTCAATCCTATCTATACTTACAACCGAATTTCTTGTGGGACCAAGACCCAATCTATGCATAATAGATACACTTTGAGAGGTAGATAATACAGTTATATCTTTTTCTTCAATTGTTTCAAAAATTAACTGTTTAAGTTTAATCATGTTCCCCAATTTGCTAGAGCATTTTTCAATTCGTTACTATTCATTGGTTCAAATTCATCGCCTTGTATATGTGCATACCATTGACCATGTTCATCATTATAATAAATTGAATCATCCATTCTTTTTTTATTGGCCAACATCCACGTATTTTTTGCATTAAGCGGCGACATTCCAACGACTGATATTCCAGTACCTCCATGATGAATTGATACAATATCTTTTGGGTCTTCGTTGCGTTTCATGGCTGTAGCACTAAGATAATGAAGAACTCTAATAACATCATCTGGAGTACCTGATTTTGAATGCCAACGATACGTAGGGATTCTTGCTTCTATTAAAGTCTTTAGTTTAATCATACTTGTCTTTCTACAAGACTCAATTTACTCAATCTTGCGTAATGAGTGTTTACAATTATTGAAAGAGATTTATCAGAAATACCTCCAAGAAATTGTTCTTGAACTACATTATCAATCTCATGATATCGTTTATTAAATTCTACGATATCACCAACCTCCGGATACAAATTGACAAGTTTCAAGTTATCTTCTCTAAATTTGAATACAACAGTTTGATTTCTGTCTGGACCAAATTCATCAAAGTTAGTATCAATATCAGCGCGGTCAATAAGACAGGTGCATTCAACTCCGGGATAAAATACTTTACCAGATTTTGGGTCTGATTCACCATAAATATTGATTCTGGTTTGGTCTGCACAAATCTTATAGATAAAGACTTCTGTTTGAATGATATCGCCCATCAACTCTGCATTTATGGAGTTGATGAACTTTACATCCCTATCTGAAAAATATCTTCCTAGTTTTCCCATAAAATTATCGGTCAAAGTCTCTATCATCATCCCTATCTTCGTCATAATCTGGCTCAGCATCAAAATCAATGGAATTCAATATTTTATCTTCTATATCAGATTGATTTTTGTTCACATACTGTTCTACATAGACTCGCAAAGGTAATAGTTGTTCTGGTGTCAATTTGGCTACATCCCACTCTACTTCTTGTCCCCTTTCATCTGTGACTTTCATTGAAACAGGATATTGTTCAATAATATCTACCGATGCTCCCTCTCCCGGATAACAATTCTCAGGCGGTCCATAAGTTTTTCCCTCACAACCACCATCAGCTTCATATCCAATGGTTATATTGATTAATACATAATCACCCATATTTACAATGCCCGGAATTGCTAAGTCATCTACTTCAATTTCGTAGTCTTCGTATTCACCACTAGCACCACTTTGTCTTTTACGAATTTCTTGTACAATTTCTTTTATTAGTGATTTTTTTCTTTTCATATTATCCTATGTAAATGAATAATGGAACCCGTTTCAATGTTTCCATCATTTGTTCTGATTGTAAGGCTTGATTTTCCATTTGTTGTTTTTGACTTGTAGCTAGAAGCGATTCTCTGAGTTGTGTAATCAAATCGGTTTTTTCTTGTTGGGCTTCGCTTCTTAATTCTGCACCATCCAAAGTAACATCACCACCCGGGATAGGAAGAGTTTGATACTTTTGACGAATAGCACCAAGAAGTTCCTTACATACAGCCAAGAAATATTTACGAATCCATTGCCTACCAACAGAGTTTAATGTATTGTAAACAACGTTATTATAGGGAATGTTAGCATAGTCAGCAACGTAACTACCTGTGTAGTGTGGGTCGCCGCCTGAGTTCAATGAACCACTTAATCTATCTTCCCTCAACATATAGTCAAAATAAACATTAAATCCATACGTTGGAATTGGAAACAATTTCAATTTGTTATTTACCAACTCAAATGAATATGCGCTTTTACGAACCATGTCATTAAACTCAATTGCTTGCATACGAAGCAAATCTTCAAAAATCGGAGTCATGAGAAATTGAACCGCAGGAGAATATGCACCAAATCCTAATTCATTCAATACATTTGAATAACTCATACCCGTCATAGAAAAGGGGTCATAGACACGGGCGGAAGCAGGAGCCCGTTCATGGAATATCCTCATTACTTCAATTCTATTACAATTTTCCACTTTATCCCCCCACAAAGCTTGTAAATCATACGTTTGTTGATGAGGATACGTCGTAATGAAACCTTTTTTCCAATCTGCATATCCACCAACACCAACTTCTCTACCATATCCCTTGGCAAGTTCTATTATGTATGGTAGTGTAGTTCCGGTTACGGCTTTACCTGTAAGATTTCCCAATGCTGTAACTTTTTGTCCTTGAAATACTTGAAGGTAATTTTGAATATTCATCTGATTGACTTGAGCTGAATATTCATTTACCGATTCTTCATAGGCAGCATAGAAATTTACATCTAAAAGTTCAATGTCAATGACAGGATACCCAAGTCTGTATGCAGCCCAAATGGCCGCCGCTTGTGCATCGGCCTGAAACATGAAATCGTTGTCGTAAAAGCCGAATGGCGTTTTACCTACCACCGACGAACCGCTGCCGGGCCATCTTACACGGTCTTGGTCAACTAAAGTAGTTGGATTGGTTATTGGTTGTGTTACGTCGCTCATAAAAATCACATGTATCTATCTGAATAAATATAGAAACTGATAGTGTTTATGCTTATATTTATGTCCATGATTAGCCTTAAAAGAATTATAAATGAAATTATGGAAGCATTACCTCCGATACCTCCTGCACCGCCGGCTATAATACAACAAGTTCCTTCCGTCAACACAAATGCTATTGCCGATGCTATTTATGTGGCAGAAGGCGGTAAGAAAACAAGGTTTCCATACGGAATATCTTTGAAAAAGTCAGGAATTCAAACGGCAGATGAAGCCGACGCTAGAAAAATTTGTCTAAATACGATATCACACGCACTTAATGATTGGAGGGTTAGTGGTTCAAAAGGAAACTTCATAGATTTTTTATCACTGAGGTATTGTCATGAAAATCATAAGAACTGGGCAAAAATGGTAAAATCCATCATGATAAAACAGAAAAAAGAAAAAGAAGCCAAGAAGTAATATGTTAAAGGAAACCGAAAAAAAGATAAAACTCGGACTTAAGAAATTACAAGCCATCACAGGATTTGTAAACGATTCTTTTGATATAATAGCATCCGATGAACTTTCTCGTCACGATGATGTTTTGAGTCGTGGTCAGGGTTATGGTATTACTGCCAATGATAATAGATGGCGTTATCATTATGACGATGAGATTGTAAGATGGTGGGAACTCATCCCATCTGAAAAACAGAGATTTGTAGTTGAAGAATTCCTAAAATACCAGTATAATGTTAAGGTGAAACGCCATGTTTTATACGGACAGTCACAACCGGAAGACTTTGGCGGAAACAAACTTATGGAAGAAATTAAACAGTTGATTAAAGAAGGCGTCAAAGAAAAAGCGTTGGAAGACTTTATCAGTAAGACTATTCGGGGAACTGAATGGCACGGTAAGGTATTCATCGCCGGTGGATATGTCCGTGATGAGTTCATGGGCAAAGACCCAAAAGACCTTGACTTGTTGGTAAACGCTCCAAATGGCGGAATCGAATTTGCCAAGTGGATTACCAAAAAAGTAGGAGCTTACAGAGGCGGGGCTAACGAAGAAGACCCCGGCTCTAATCCTGTAATCTTCCCAAGATTTGGCACAGCGAAGTTTAATCTTCGTGGTGTTGTTCACAATGGTATTGACTTATCCGATATGGATATTGAGTCTGTAATGCCACGTAAAGAGGAATACACAGCAGGTTCAAGAAAGCCTACCGTAACAGGTGGAGAATTGAAAGATGACGTTGAACGTAGAGACTTTACCGTTAATAGTCTATTGAAAGACTTATCAACGGGAGAAATCCTAGACCTTACAGGAATGGGCAAGGCTGACATTCAAGCTGGAATCGTCAGAACCCCTCTCAATCCTGACAAAATTTTCACGGATGACCCACTTCGTATGTTGCGAGCAATTCGATTTGCTGTCAAATACAATTGGAAACTTCCAATGTTTATGTTGAGGGGATTGAAGAAGAATGCTAATCAACTTCCAAACATTTCTCAGGAAAGAATTCGTGATGAATTGAATAAGATGTTGGTTACAGGCCATCCATCAAAGGCAATCAAAATGATGAAGGTTACAGGTTTGTTACCATTTGTCATTCCAGAACTTTTGCCTGCCGTCAAGATGGTTCAGAACAAATATCACAAAGCTGATGTGTTTCAACACACTCTTGATGTTCTTGGTAAAACCGAACCTGTATTGGTTCAACGTTTGATGGGATTGTTTCATGATATCGGCAAGACGGTTACACGTTCTGTTGAACCTGAGACAGGCGGCGTTCATTTCTACGGTCATGAAATGGAAGGTGAGAAAATGGTTGAAGAAATCATGGCTCGTCTAAAATACCCAAGAGAATTGATTGACGCCGTTAAGTTGGGCGTTCGTAACCATATGCGTCTAAAGCAGGCAGGTGATGTTGGAATTAAACTAAAAGACAAGACTCTGTTGAAGTTTCGTAATGAAATGGGCGAACAGTTGGAAAACGTCTTGAACTTGATGCATGCTGATAACATTGCTCACGCCGAAGCGTCATCTATGCCACATCAGATTGCTGGTATTCGTAAACGTTTGGAGACATTGAAAGATGTTCCTACCAAACCGAAGATGCCTATTTCTGGCTTTGACCTACAAAAAATGGGATTGAAACCCGGACCACTGTTCAAGGAAATCATTACTGCGGTTACTGATGCTTGGTATGAAAATCCCGGATTAACAAGAGAAGAAGCTTTGGACATTGCTAAAAAAGTAGCAAATATATCATGATTAATCTCAAATCCATAGTTTTAGAAAATACTCGTATCAATACCTTTAAAAAGGAATTGACCGACCTTATTAAACGGTGGCGTAAATCGCCGGAAGGTGGGTATGATAAAAAACATCTGATGGATTTAATCAAACTAGCTTTAATAGAAATAGAAAAAGAAAAACACAAATCTCCATCACAAAGAGAATACGAACAAGACAAAGAAGAGTTCTTTAATCATCACTACACAGGATTTATTGGGTCTGATGCGTATAAGAATTATGAGAAGGAAGGTGGATTGTCTTGGTTGGGAAGTAAATCTAAATACCCAAAACTTTTAGATAGGGGAACATACGGAAATTATGAAGTTGAGTTTAGACAAACAGGAGAAAAAAACCAATATACTCAACACGATGCTAATGGTGAAATCGTTCGATACCCAAATGGAGATATAGGATACATGACTCCGGACGAAATTAAAAAAGCAAACCTGCCAGAATATAATACTAGCATTGTAGCTTTTGTTGGTGATAAACCAATTGGTTTTGCTGGTGATGAGTTTGGAGCTGTTGGAGTGTGGGTTGAAGGTCCATATCAAAAATTGGGAATAGGCACAGATTTGTTGGATAAACATATTGAACAAAGACCAACGGTAAAAAGTGGCAGGGGAAAAATAGGTCAGATGACTAATAAAGGTATTTCCATGACCAAAAAATATTACGATTTGATGGCAAAAAGACATGGAGTAAATTGGTTTCAAAAACTAAAACAAAAACAACAAAATATAAAGGAAAGTTTTGAAGACCGAACGCCACTCCAAATTGATACGGAGAAGTTTAGGAAATCCTTAATTCAAAAATATCCACAGTTGGAGGATTTGTATTTTTACATTTCTGCTGACCGTTCATTATATCTAAGTTCTATTAGAGTTAAATTAGAAGACCGACATATGGGAGTCGGAGGGTCAGTAATAAGAGACATTAAGAAATTTGCAGATGACAGAGATTTAGTCATTACTTTATCACCAGAAGCAAAAAGAGGTTATACAAAAAAGTTGGATAGATTTTACAAAGATTTGGGATTTGTGAATAATAAAGGAAGAAAAAAAGATTATAGCCTTGGTGGTTTTTCCGGTCGTATAATGTATAGAAGACCTAAAATAAACGAATCATTCAAACTTGCTCCTAACGTTGACAGTCAATCTGAGATATTAGCTAAATTTATCGCATCGTTCTTTTTGAAATATTTTGAAACGAGAGTGCAAAACTCCAAGACAAAAACTGACCATGCGATTGTAAAATATAATGAGTATTACAAGTTAGCTAAACAATATAGAGATGAAGGAAAGAAATTATTCAAAACTATGAGATGTGAAGAAGATACCAATTGGGGTCAGGCTTCTCTACGAGTATATCCAACGTCTGGTGTAGATGGAAAATTTATAATGCCTGATGTAATTTTGAAAATTACAAATGGATATACAACATCAAATGGTGGATATGTGGTCCATTCAAAATCTCCACAAGATATTTACATTTTGGTCAATAGACACAGTTTTATACATTCATTTAAGAAATCTACAGAAGAATTAACGGATACAATAAAACATGAAATTAGACACGTACAACAATTTAGTGATAATATTGGATTTCCTAAAACTAAAGTATTAAGTAAGACGGCGGATGTTTTGGGATTTAGAAATATTCATGGATATAATGCTAGAGAAAGGCATCATATGCGTGATGTTGAATTTAAGACCAATCTTTACAGTTATAAATTTCACATTGAAAAGTTTTTGAATCGAAGTTTTCCATACAAACAATGGAAGGAAAAATTCAATGATATAGTTACAGGTAAACCAATTTACACAGGCATTGATACTTTGGAAACTATCATTGATAATTTAGAACACATGAAAAATAAAGACTTCCCACGGTGGAAATTATTCACCAAGGAATTATACAAACTAATTTTTCCAAATGGATAAACTAATAAACATACTATTTGAGAGTTTAGAGGATAGAGAGAAAAATATCCAAAAATGGCTCGATAATTTAATAGATAATGCGCCCGGTAAAGATAGGGGTGAGAAACTTCAATATCTGTGGGATAAAGACCCACGGTGGGGTAAAGTTGTTAAGGCTTTGCGTAATTTCAATAGATACAAGCCACCACATCCAGAAGCTTACAAGGCAAAATTTCAAGCCGACCATTACTATGTTCGATTTGGCGACATTCCAAAAAGTGGTAAATCTTCAAATCATGTAACCGGTGGATTTGAAAAAGGAATAAGTGCGTATCCTGTGAAGTGGAATACTAAACGTGGTATGTGGGAATTGGATACAAGTCAGTTAAGTGATATAGGATTGAATACTTTGGATAGTTTGATAGGAGACTTTTTTGATAAAAAAGGAAGACCCATTTATTTGATACAAGGTCAATCGTTGGAAGATTTGGGTATTCATGATGATGAACCACTTTTGGACTTGAATAAAATCAAAGTCATCAAAAAATTGAATCCAGAAGAAATTTGGATTGAACATTATGGAGGCAATGATTGGGGTAACATTGATGAAGTAGTTGGTAAGGTGTTTCTAAGAGAAAATATTGAGTTTGATAAAGGAGACACAGTAATGAGGATACAAACACCAAAGGGTGAGTATCGTGTCAGAGTTTTTAAGTTTGTAAGGGATGGGATTGTCAAATACAACTATGATATCAACTCTCCACCCGACCATTATGCAGACTATCATGGCAAAAAGATTGGTGTAGGTGGAACGGTTCATTTGGGGCCAGCTAGCACAAACGCAGAACAGATATATGCTGCGTTAGCAGAACAGTTGAAAAAACTAGGCCTTCCTTATACTCAGGCCTTGAAATTGAAGGTGGTTGATACCAATACTCCTGAGAATAAGGCGTTCTTGGATAAATTGGGCACTGTAATAGATGATTTCAAGAAAGAAATGCAAAAGCCAGAAAACCAACCGAAACCATTTGGCGCTGGCCCACCAGAATACAGTCAATGGATTCGTGGTGAAGATATTAAGAATGGTAGAGTAAAATGGGTAATAGAGAACTATGGCGACTTCTGGATAGTCATTAAATGGTCGGCGTCTCCAAGAGAAACCATGAAAGCTAGTGAGTTTTTGAAGAATTACGAACAAATTATATCTGGTAAGAAAGCGAAGGGTGACTATGCTATGGAAGTATTTATAAGAAACGAACCATTCAGAGGAATATGATGATTAACTTAAAAAAAATGTTGACTGAAAATAGAGACGTATCGGCACGTAAGGGGTGTTTGATGGCCATGTTATCAGAAGAAGATACGGCCAAAATTCTTAAATTCAGTAAACAATTGATTAACGATGAAGACCTGTATCTTGAAGGTAATGAATATGGTAGAGAAATGGAATCTCATGTTACTATTCGTTATGGATTTTTAAAAGATTTGAATGAACTTGATATACGTCAATTGATTCAAGGACAAAAACCATTCATGATGGAAATTTTTGGGTTGGATAAATTTGCACCACATCCAAGTTATGATGTGGCTGTATTTAAAGTAAACAGTCCTGTATTGAAAAAATTAAACGAATTATCAGGAGCCCATCTGAATGAAAGTGATTATCCTGATTATATTCCACATCTTACTTTGGCTTATGTTAAAAAAGGAAAATTCAATCGTCTTAAAGAAGGGTTGAGATTAAATGTTCCTATTAAGCGGTTGTGTTATTCACCTATTAGTGGTGGTAAATCATATTTTGATTTGACCGAAGGTAATATCCATCACGACATAGATGGTAAAATTGCACGACTTGAACAAGAGTGGGATAGATTGGACTCTACGGGTACAGGCACAGCTAGACAACAACAGATTCAACAGGAATTAGGAATGCTTAGAGCCGAAAAAGAAAAACAACCATTATCCCCAAGCGACCCTAAATCTAAAGAACTTTGGTCAAAAGTAAAAAAATCCACGTCATGATTAAATTAAAGTCATTACTTAAAGAAATAGAATATCCTCTTGCTGGAAAAGAAGACCTTCAATCCTATGGTGGTAATGAAGGTTGGAAAGGAAAGGTTGTGTGGATGACTCCTGATAAATTTTTAAGTCTAGTCCATCCTCTTCCTGACAGTGAAAATGATGATGAATCCATGAAAAATTTGGAACATAGAATGAGAAATGGTCTTCCTCTTGATTTTTTAGTATTGACGGTTGATGTGGCAAAAAAGAAAGTTACTGGTCACGAAGGAAGACACCGAGCAACCGTTGCCAAAAAACTTGGTATTGAAAAAGTTCCTGTATTGATATTTACTGGTAGTATGTTTAAGAGAGTTCCAAAGTGGAGTCCAGAAGACCATGAGATGATAGATAAATCAGAATTTAAACCTGAATATGATAAAACTTAAAGAAATTATTGAATCGTTTAATGAACCGATACCGCCTGTTTTGTATCATGCAACGTTTAACGCTCTGGTTCCTAGCATCCAAAAACACGGTCTTATTCCTCATGGAACTACTATTAGAAATTTTGATGGTGCGGAGTGGGGAGTGTATTTAAGCGATAATGAATCTTTTGCGGGAAGTATGGTTCAAGCGGGAACAGAAAATGAAGATATTCCAGATGAATGGTTGGATGAAGTAGTAATTTGTGTTATTGACACAGGAAAATTTGATACATCAAATCTTGATAAAGACCCACATGTTAATATGTCGGCAGTAGAAGATGAAGAGTTACCAAAATCATATATCTACAAAGGAACAATCCCAGCATCAGCAATAACAGAAATAAAGGACTTCGTAGAATAATCGAAGATATTTATACCTATAATGAAATTAAAGACCTTAATCAAAATCAATGAGTGGATTAGTCACGGCCCGGCGGTCAATGGTAATCCTGACTCCAAACTCCGTCCTATGCCCGGAGGATGGAATGATGATTCACCAAATTGGGATGGTATTGTTGAGGGTAAAGACTGGTTTTGTTACATGGAAGGTAATGATTGGCAAACTAAACGTTCTGGCGCCACGGTTTATATCAACGAAGATGATAAACCCCACAAGATTTGGATTAAAATAAAGACGCATAATCTTCGTAAACCCAACGATACCAATGAGTCTTACAAGGAAAGAGTCCGTAAACACACAAATAAAGTGGCTAGAACGTGGATGACTGCAGCAAAGAAAATCCATAACAATCCAGATATCAATGAAGCGGGTAATCCTGTCCCTATAACGTGGAAACAAGCCTTTCGTGAGTCTTTGAAGGATGCAAAGCTTAAAGCGCATCTGGCCGACTGTGGCGAACAAGAAACATCATCTTTGGCAGACCCAGTGAATTTTACACCAAGACTTCAAGAATCCATGCCATACAAAAAAGTTAGTTATTCTGCTGTAGTTTTAGATGATGTTGACCAAAAGAAGCTTTTAGAATTTTTCAAGGATAAAATGGATTCAAATTGGAAAGAATTTGCCCATCACATGACTATTAAAATGGGCGAACTTCCACAAGATAAAAAACAAGATATTGGTAAGAAAGTTCAATTAACCGCTTACGAGTTTGGTAAGTCTGATAAAGCTGTCGCTGTAAAAGTAAGAGGGTATTGGACAACCAACGAAGTTGCTCATATCACATTATCAGTAAATACTGCCGACGGCGGCAAACCTGTAGATTCCAATAAAATTGAAAACTGGGAACCACTTCCAAATACAATTCCTCTAAGTGGAACGGTTACTGAAATTCCTTTCAAATAACTCACTTCTTATAGAGCATCAATTGCTGCTGCTAGAATTGTGTATGTTCCGACTGAACATGTAGCAGATACATTAATAAACCAGTTAGCGGTTGTAACTACAGCGGCAGTAGTTGGTGCGGCAACAAGAGTTCCCAATCCCAAAGCACCAGCATGGGCTTGTGCTTCTGCGCAAACTAATCCCGACGCACCGATAGCTCTTACATATAATAGACCATCAAATCCAGCCCTTGCATTAGCTACCTGAGCCGCACTTGTTGTATTAATCCAAGCTTGATTGTCAGCGGTTGTTCCGTTAGCACCAACACGAACACGGAAAATCAATGTACCGGTGGATGAAGAGAAGCCAATTACTCTGATACGATAGTATTGACCGACCCTAACAGAGTTGGCTGGTACACGATAATTGAACAACAACACTTCACTTGCACCTGACGTTGCCGACCCCGTTGTAGGTAGTGATCTAACTGAGACGCCTGATGATTCATCACCTATATTATCAGATATAATTACGCTGCCGGTCATTACACCAAAGTTAATGAATGGAGGAATGACGTTCGCCGATAAATTGTTGTGAGCAACTTTAAGGTTCATGCTACCTGATGAATCTGGAACAAGAATGGCATGTCTTTGAGTATTGGTTGCCGTGCCGGCTTGACCAATTCTGTTGCCTGTAAGCATTATACTACCGGTCACATTTTTGTCAATTTCGAAGGCACTCCATTGGCTGGAACTTTGTTGTGAGTTACCAGCAATTGTACAATCGTGAAAACCAATGTTTCCTGTAGAACCACTGTTAGAAATGTAAACACCCTGACGGTAGTTATTCAATACTCTACAACCGATGAATTTGTAATCATCAATGATTGGACTATTAATACCACCAGCATTGGCATCACCAGAAATGGTTATACCTGAACCTGACAAAGTTCCAGCAAACCAAGAATTGACAAACACACCACTACGAACTCTTGCGCTACCTGATGCGACAGGATTGATAAAGAGAGAATTTGATATACAAGAGTCAAACAAAGTGTGGTCACAGAACACATAAGTAACATCCTGTGAAGATGATGGATTCATATACAATCCATACTGGGCCGATGTTATGTTATTTCTGAGAATGGATGTATGGCCGGTTTGAATTAATTGAATACCCGCCAATGGAATAGCTGTAACTGGATTTGACGTTACAACGTCAGTGATGTAAGTATCTCCCGCTAATCCGTTGTTAACAAGAATACCAACACCTGTTTGTCTGTATCCAGAACTCAAAACTCCGTTATCAATTTTTACCTTAATACTGGAACCGGTGACTCTAATACCTTCAAAGTAATTTGTAATATTGAAGTTCTGAATGAGAACATCATCAGCATTGGTTAGATTAATTGTCGCACCAGAACTTCTTGTGGTAGGACAAATCAATGACATATTCATCACACCCACGGAAGCAACACTGATAGCAATACTACCAAATTGTAGAACATCACCCGTAACGTGTTGTGGATAAAGAGCCGTCCCACCTACACCAGCACCAACCAAAAATACGTTGTTACCGGAACATGAAATTGGAGCAGTTGTTAGATAAACACCACCCGGAAAGAACAAATCCACGCCTCTGTTGCCGACACCAGAAGTCCAAGAAGCAGACAACGCCCTCTGAATAGCAGCAGTATCATCAGTAGTTCCATCGCCTGTAGCACCAAACGTTCTTACGTTTAGACCTGTTCTTACGGGACCTGTAAATGTTGAGGCACTTAATGTTGAAGTTAATAATCTGTTGATACTTGGATTATAGACCAACTGACCATCATCTATGATTAGATTTTGACTTCCTGAATTGATAGTAAATACCAAAGGATAATTTCTATCATCGGTTATACTCGAACTTACATTCATCAAAGCTGCCAATGAAGAACTGTGTGATGAACTTGCAAATGATGCGCTCAAAGCTACGAATGAAGCAGAGGACCATGAACCACTTGTAGTGAAAAATGAAGCACTGGCAAACGAAGCAGAAGTTGCAACAAAAGAAGCACTAGCAAATGAGGCAGATACAGCTACAAATGAAGTGGAAGCAAATGAAGCAGACGTGGCAACAAACGACGCACTGGCAAACGAAGCAGAAGTTGCACTGATTGAACGACTAGCGAACGATGCTGAGGTAGCCCAAAATGATTCTGATGCCCAAGACGATGATACAGCGTAATCACTTGGGATTGGTGGCGCCCATGAGGCTGAAATTGACTGACTGGCAAATGAGGCACTCGTAGCCACAAAAGATGCACTTGACCAAGAAGCAGAAGTTGCAGCCGTAGCCGTTGTCGCCGTGGTTGCCAAGAAAGCATTTACAGCCGATGAAGCAGTTAATG
>Ga0315275_10000316_pt1 | contig 39914 bp, 34 predicted proteins | sample YL17G03_0_MG_FD_205557 | JGI IMG/M metagenome (GOLD analysis project Ga0315275, IMG submission 205557) | Sediment microbial communities from Yellowstone Lake, YNP, Wyoming, USA - YL17G03_0 | ecosystem: Environmental > Aquatic > Freshwater > Lake > Sediment | place: USA: Wyoming | collected... | reverse complement strand
TGTACGAGAAGCGGGGCGAGTAGAGAATGAGTGCCATCAGTCAGCACCGGAAGCAATGAAGGCCTGTTGAGGAAGGAGTAAGCGACGTGAGGGTTCCGTTTGTGGATCTGAAAGCTCAGTACGGGTCAATCAAGAACGAAGTCCAGACAGCGATCACAAACGTCGTTGAGGATTCTGCCTTCATCGGTGGCAAGTACGTGGAGGCCTTCGAGAAGGGCTTCGCGGAGTTCTGCGGCGCCCAGTATGCGGTCGGAGTGAGCTCGGGCACGTCGGCGCTGCATCTGGCGCTGGTCGCGCTCGGGATAGGGCCCGGAGACGAGGTGATAACGGCGGCCAATACCTTCATCGCGACCACCGAGGCGATTTCCCACGCCGGAGCCAAGTTCACGCTGGTCGACATCAATCCAGTCAATTTTGAGATCGATGTCTCCGCGATCGAAGCCGCCATAACCCCGCGAACCAAGGCCATAATCCCCGTTCACCTTTACGGCCAGATGGCCGAGATGGACTCCATCATGGACATAGCTCGCAAGCACAAGCTGGCGGTGGTTGAGGATGCCGCCCAGGCCCAGGGTGCGGAATGGAAGGGCAAGCGAGCCGGTTCCTACGGGCACGCGGCCGGTTTTAGTTTCTACCCGGCCAAGAACCTTGGCGCCTACGGCGATGCGGGCATCGTGGTCACCAACGATCAAGCCGTGGCCGATCGCGTCAGGCTGTACGCAAACCACGGCCGAAGATCTGCCAACGATCACGAGGTTGAAGGTTTCAACGAGCGGCTTGACGGCATACAGGCAGCGGTGCTCAAGGCCAAGCTGCCGCATCTTGCCGAGTGGAACGCCAAGCGGCATGCCGCGGCCGACCGGTACAGGAGCCTGCTCTCCGGGCTGAAGGTAGCCGTACCCAGGGAGATGCCGGAAGGCAAGCACATTTATCATCTCTATGTGATCCGGGTGAAGGATCGGGACGGGGTCAAGGCTGCGCTCGAGGCCAAGGGCATAGGATGTGGCCTCCATTACCCCATACCGATTCACCTGCTTGACGCATACAAGCACCTGAAGAAAGGCCAGGGAAGCTACCCTGCGACCGAGGAAGCAGCCCGGGAGATTCTCTCCCTGCCGATGTACCCGGAGATAACGGCCGAGCAGCAGCAGTATGTGGCCCAGTGTCTCGAGGGCGTCGTCGGGCGGGCGTGAGGGCCCGGAATGGTGTGACTGGAAGGGCTTGACTGATGAGGGAAGTTGACATCAAGGGTAGGCTGGAGGGTGCGGGCAAACGTTTGGCCCCGCCATTGCGGAGACGCAGCCCGGTCGCCAAAGCACAGGTCGTCTGGCTGATCGACGTCTGCTGCATCTCCCTCTCGTTGTTCCTCGGTTACTGGGCGAGGGTTTCTTCCGGTCTCTTCGGCGGACACAAAGGTGTTGATACCGGCCACCTGTTGGCCATGGTGGTGATCAGTACAGCTTGGACGGCCATTCTGAACTTCCAGGGGCTGTACAGGCCCACCAAGATGATGGCTGGGGTCGGCCAGCTGGTATCGATCGGCAAGAGCGTGACCCTCGGGTTCCTGCTGCTCCTGGGCGTATCGTTCGCGGTCAAACGCTACTACTTCGTTGAGACCCGCTTGGTGCTGGCTTTTGGTTGGATGCTGAGTGTCGCCACTCTCTCGCTGGTGCGCGTCGGCCTCATCCGCGTCGCCCTGAAGAAGGGAGTGAGACCCCCGGGAGGCAACAAGCGGGCAGCAGTGATCGGCGCGATCCCGTTTGCGAGGAGGCTTGTGGGTACGCACATGCCGTCGACCAACGGATATGAGATCCTCGGCTTCATTGAAACCCGCGAAGGGGAGATTTCATCGGACCTCGGGCCGGAATTTGTGCTGGGCAGGGTCAGTTCGCTGGACGACATAGTCAGCGAGCATGGAATCGATGAGCTCTTCCTGCCGCTGGCGTTGCTCGAAAACCGGGGCTGTTTCGACGTGATCTCTAGGTGCACCAGAACTGGTCTTCCCATCAGACTGGTTTCGGACATGTTTCAGGTGCTGATGCCCGATGAGCCCAAGGAGAAGGTTGACGGTGTGCCCAAGATAGGTCTCGGGGAGCCTGCCCTCAAGGGCATGGGGGTGGTGGCGAAGCGGGCGGTCGACCTCGGGGCATCTGCGACGGCAATCGTGGTCTTCGCACCCCTCTTTATCTTGATTGCATCATTGGTCAAGGTTCTGTCGCCCGGGCCGATTCTCTTTAAACAGATTAGGGCCGGGAGGGACGGGCGGCCCTTCACGTTTTACAAGTTCAGAACCATGCGTCACGACACCGACGATACCATTCACCGCGAGTATGCGAGCAGCTTCATCGGCGGGAAGGAGCTTCGCCTGAGGGACGAGAAGACCGACAAGAAGATCTACAAGATGCCTGACGACCCTAGGGTGACATCTATTGGCAAGATCCTGCGTAAGACCAGCTTGGACGAGTTGCCGCAGATCTTCAATGTCCTCAGGGGCGACATGAGCATCGTCGGGCCGCGCCCTCCGATAGCATATGAACTGACCGTCTACAAGGAGTGGCACAAGCGGAGATTGCGCGCCAAGCCCGGCATAACGGGTCTGTGGCAAGTCAGCGGACGCTCCAGCGTGCCGTTCCACGACATGGTGCTGCTTGACCTTTACTACATCAACCGTTGGAGCCTGTTGTTGGATTTCGAGATAATCTTCAAAACGGTTCCTGTGATTGTATCCGGGAAAGGAGCGTACTAGATGGCACCAGACAGACCGGCGCCCGATGGAGGGACCACTGCGGTTGGGGTGATAGGTTGCGGCTACTGGGGTCCGAACCTTCTGCGAAACCTTAGCCAGCTGCCCGTGTCCCGAGTGAAGTACTGTTGTGACCTGGAGGATGCCCGCCTCAATCACATGAAGTCACTGTACCCGCAGGTGACGGCAACCAAGCGCTTCCAAGATCTGGTCGAGGACACCGAGGTGCAGGCAGTCGCCATCGCGACCCCTGTCTCCACCCACTATCCCATCGCCAAAGCATGTCTAGAGGGCGGCAAGCATGTGCTGATCGAGAAGCCGCTTGCGGCGAGCATCGCGGAAGCCGAGGACCTGAACCGCATAGCCAGGGCGAAAGGCCTGGTTCTATTTGCCGGCCACACGTTCATCTACAACGCAGCGGTCGAAAAGATGAAGGAGCTGGTCGAAAGCGGGGAGCTGGGTGAGATCTTCTACGTGAGCAGCATCCGGGTCAACCTGGGGCTCTTTCAGGAAGACATAAACGTGATCTGGGATCTCGCACCTCACGATGTCTCCATTCTCAATTACATCTTCGGGCGCGACCCGGTCACCGTCTCGACCTTCGCAAGATCCTACATCAGGCCGGGCATCGAGGACGTCGCCTTCATTACGCTCCAATACCCGAAGGGTGTGGTTGCGCACATCCACGTAAGCTGGCTTGACCCCTGCAAGATCAGGCGCACCACTCTTGTGGGCAGCAAGAAGATGCTTGTCTACGATGATACATCGACACTCGAGAAGATCAGGGTTTATGACAAAGGGGTCACGATCCAGCCTCATTACGACACCTTCGGCGAATTCCAGCTGGCATATCGGTTCGGCGACATCATCGTTCCCAAGATAAACGACGTCGAGCCGCTCAAGATGGAGTGCCTCCATTTCATCGAGTGCATCCGCAATGGGACCGTACCCAAGACTAACGGCGAGTCCGGGCTCTCGGTTGTCAAGGTGGTGGAGCGGGCATGTGAATCCGCAAAACTGGGAGGAGCCCCACTTGCGCTCGAGAGGAATCGCGGGGGCTCGAAATGACAGATCAGACATCGCCCCTCGTGAAGATCGGGCAGGGCTGCCGGGTGGACGTGGGAGTGATCCTGGGCTACCCGCCGTCCCGAGGCAAGAACATCGATACCGTGACCATCGGTGAGAACGCCAGAATAAGGACAGGGACCGTCATCTATGGAGGAGTGGTGATCGGCGACAACCTGCAAACCGGTCACAACGTGGTGATCCGCGAGGAGAACCAGATAGCCGACAATTTCAATGTCTGGAACAACACCGTGATCGACTATGGCTGCAGAATCGGCACGGGGGTCAAGATTCACTGCAATTGCTACATAGCGCAGTTTACCGTGGTCGAGGACTCGGCGTTCATGGCGCCGGGCACCACCATAGCAAACGACATTCATCCGGGGTGCGAGCTCTCCTCGAAGTGCATGCGCGGGCCGCATATCGGCAAGGGTGTCCAGATCGGCGTCAACGTCACCATCCTGCCCTACGTGAAGATTGGCGAAGGAAGTCTGATTGGAGCAGGCAGCGTCGTGACCAAGGACATACCACCTTTTTCCCTTGCCTATGGCAATCCGGCGCGCGTGGTGGGCAATGTCAGGAGTCTTGTCTGCACCAAGGGACTGACTGACAAGCCATACAAGTCATAGACGCACACGAAGGAGGAAGACCCGTGCCGGCCGGTCCCACCCATGCCATTGTGGCCGTTACCAATCGCTGCAATGCGCGATGCGCCATGTGCGACATCTGGAAGAAGGGCCCCACCGGGGAGATGACCCCGGCGGACTACGGGCGGCTGCCGGACTCCTTGAGAGAGATAAATGTTACGGGCGGGGAGCCTCTGCTGCGCGAAGATCTGGTCGAGGTGATCCGCGCGATGAGACTGCGCTGCCCGCGTGTGCGGATTGTGCTTTCCACCAACGGCCTTCTGCCCGAAAGGCTCCGCCAGGTCTTAAGTCAGGTCAAGGACATCGCCGTCAGGGTCTCAATCGACGGCATGGGCGACCTTCACGATGCGATCCGGGGCACGCCCGGGGCCTATCGCAAGGCCCTGGAGTCCTTGAGAATCGCCAAGGCCCAGGGAGTGAGAGACCTGGGAATCTGCGCAACGATGACCAGGCGCAATCCGGGTGCAATGCAGGGGATCCACGATCTCGCCCGGCGGGAAAGCATGCAGTTTACGTTCACGGTGGTGCACAGCTCGCCGGTGTTTTTCGGCAACAAGCGTGACGAGGAGCCCGAGGCAGCCCGTGCTCTTCCCGACCTGGAAGCTATGGAGAAGCGCTTGTTCTCCTCCGGGAATCCCAAGGACTGGTTCAGAGCCTACTTCGTCGAGGGGCTGGCCGATATGGTGCGCGGCCGTCCCAGGGCCATCAGATGCCGCGCCGGGAGTGATTTCTTCTATCTGGATGCAGAGGGCAATCTCTACCCGTGTCACCTGTGGGACCGCCCTCTGGGAAACATCCTGGAGAAGTCCTATGACGGAATGGTGAAAGCGAATCCGGGGGCTATGGCGTCGGTGGGAACCTGCAGCCGCAGGTGTTGGATGACATGCACAGTCGCCCCGGAAATGCGCAGGCGCCTGCCGGCATTCGCGGTCCGCGTGGGGTGGGCAAAGGCAAGGCATCACCTGAGGGTGTTGGCAAGATTAAAATGAGAATACTGCAGGTAAACAAGTTCTTTTACGTGCGCGGCGGGTCGGAGAGGTACTTCTTTGACCTGTGCCGCTTGCTGGAGAAGCAGGGCCACACCATCGGCCACTTCTCGATGAAACACGAGCGCAACCTCCCGTCGAAGCACGAGGGCTACTTCGTCTCGGCGGTTGATCTGAATGCGCCGATGTCCGCCGCGGGCAAGGCCCAGGCTGCAGCTAGGGTGCTTTACTCGGGCGAGGCGAAGCGAAAGATCGGGGAGCTTATGGACGCTTTCCGGCCCGACGTCGTTCATTTTCACAACATCTCACGCCAGCTGTCGCCGTCGATAGTGGACGCGGCTAAGCGCCGGAAGATCGCGACTGTGCAGACGCTGCATGACCTCTTCCTGGTCTGCCCGGCCCATTCCTTCTTCGTCGACGGGGAGGTGTGCGAGCTCTGCAAGCACGGCGCCTTCTGGCACGTCATATCGAAGCGTTGCATAGACCGCTCACGGGCCTCGAGCCTTCTTGGAGCGGCCGAGGCGTATCTGCAGGCATGGCTGGGCCTCTACAAGAAGGTGGAGGTCCTCATTGCGCCGAGTCTGTTCCTCAAGTCGAAGGTGGAAGCCCTCGGCTGGCCCTCGGCGAAGATGGTGCATCTGCCGTATTTCGTGCCTCCCGCTGCGGACTCGAGCGCGCGCAACCAGGGTTACGTTCTCTTCGCGGGCAGGATATCGAGCGAGAAGGGTGTTGCGACCCTGCTGGAGGCCGCTGAACTGATACGGTCCGTGGAATTCGTTCTGGCCGGCGAGGGCCCTGAATTGGACATCTTCAGGCACTTCGTGCGCCGGCATGGTCTCACCAATGTGAGGTTCACGGGTTACCTCAAGGGAGACGCGCTTGAGCGGCTGCTTGAGGGCGCCATGTGCGTGGTGGTGCCCTCGATTTCCTACGAGAACCTCCCTCTCAGCGTTCTTGAGGCCTTCGCACGAGGGAAGCCGGCCGTGGCCTCGGACAGCGGCGGCATACCGGAGTTGGTCAAGAACGGCATAACCGGGTATGTGTTTGACCGGGGTGTGTCCGTGGCCCTTGCCGAGGCCATCGACCGCATCTCATCCGACGAACACCGCCGAGTCCAGATGGGGAAGACGGCACGCGAGATGGTGGCCAGGGAGTACTCACCGGAGGGTCACTACAGCAAAATGGTGGGCATCTATGAGGGCATCGCCAAATGAGAATAGCGATGATCGGCCAGAAGGGAATACCCGGCAGTTACGGTGGGATAGAGAAACACGTCGAAGAGATCGCCGTCTGCCTGGCCCAGCGGGGGCATACGGTCTTCGTGTACTGCCGGCCATACTACACCACTATCCGGGGGACCTACCGTGGAGTAAACCTGATCGGGCTGCCCAGCTTGAAGACGAGGCACCTCGACGCCGCGACTCACACCATCATCTCGACGGCCCACGTGCTCTCGATGAAGCCGGACGTGGTGCACTATCATGCGCTGGGCCCCTCGGCCCTTTCCTTCGTGCCAAGGCTTGCCGGGGCTCGCACTGTCGCCACGGTTCACGGCCTGGACTGGCGCGGAGGCAAGTGGGGGAGAGGCGCCGTTTGGCTGCTCAAGAGGTGCGAATACGCCGCGTGTCACTTTCCCAATCATACGGTGGTCGTCTCCAAGGTTCTCAAGGAGTACTTTGAGGAGAAATATCACCGGCCGGTCACGTACATCCCCAACGGTGTCCGGCCCGGCGAGAGGCGCGAGCCTGTCAATATCGGCCAGTTCGGAGTATCTCCCGGTTCATATTACCTGTTCGTCGGTCGCCTTGGGCCCGAGAAGGGATGCCATGTTCTCATCGAGGCCTTCACCAAGACCCAGACACCGAGGAAGCTGCTGATGGTCGGCAGCGCCCACCTCAGCTATAGCTATGAGCAGAGTCTCAAGGGCCTGGCCGACCAGCGCGTGGTCTTCACCGGGCCGATATTCGGGGACCTCTTGACCGAACTGTGGAACGGGGCCTACGCCGTTGTTCACCCATCGATGACTGAAGGCATGTCTTTATCCCTGCTGGAGGCGATGGCGCACAGCAAGTGCGTGATCATCAGCGATATACCGGAGAACACAACGGTGGTTGGTGACGGTGCCCTCAGGTTCAAGGTTGGAGACATTGACGATCTTGCCAGAGTGATATCCCAGGTGGACCGGAGCCCCGACGCCGCAGCAGCTCTGGGCGCAAAGGCTCTCGAACGTGTCAAGGCGGAGTTCTCTTGGGAGCGAATCGTAGACGGCCTCGAGGCTGTATATCTCGGGAGATGACCTTGCGATGAAGGCGTTCTCACAAGCCCCGGCAGGCCGGGCGTCAGTCGGAGATTCGATACCTGAAGAGATACCACAGGGCGACCAGGCCGTCTTTCCAGGTGATCTTCTTGCCCTCGTGGAATTCCCTTCCGGTGTAAGAGATGGGAACCTCGTAAATGCGATAGCCGCGTTTCAGCACCTTGGCCGTTATCTCAACCTCGATCTCGAATCTGCGCGATCTGAGATTGAGGGTCTTGATGACATCGGCCTTGAACATCTTGTAGCAGGTCTCCATGTCGGATAGCGTGGTGTCGAAGAGGATGTCGGTCATGAATGTCAGGAAGCGATTGCCCACCCAGTGCCAGAAGAACATGTTTCTGCGCTCTCCCGTGAAGCGCGAGCCGTACACGACGGCGGCCTTGCCTTCGGTGATGGGTACGAGGAGTTTGAGCAGATCCCTGGGGTCGTACTCAAGATCGGCGTCCTGGATCGCGATCACATCGCCGGACGTCCTGGCAAGGCCGGACCTGATCGCTGCGCCCTTCCCCTGGTTCGCGTCGTGCAGGACAACCGTCGCACGGCCGGGCGCGAGGCCCGCCAGGAGATCCCTGGTACCGTCCGTCGAGCCGTCGTCAACAATGATGATTTCCTTCTCAACCGGCAGAGATTCCACCCGGCCGATTATCTCGAGGATGGTCGGCTTCTCATTGTATACGGGGATAAGTATCGAGAGTTTCATGGCCCCGATTATGGATAGCAGCAGAGAGGATGTCAACCCCGCATATAGGGTGCGCAATTGAACAGGTTCAAGTTCGTACTGGAGTCCCGGGGCATCGGCAATTCCCTGGAGCGTGGGTGGCAGGTAGCCTCGCGTTTTGGCATCACCGCGGCCCGGATGGAGAGGCGGCTCGTGGCTTACGCCGACTTGTTGGCGCAGCACGGGGCACGGCCTTCCTTGCCGATCACCGCCCGGGTTCTTGCCAGGAACCCTGATGTTGCAAGAGGGCTCGTCCGGCGGGGGGTCGAGTTGTGCGTGCACGGCTTGGTCCACAACGACCTGTCCGCCCTGACACCGGAGGTCCAGGCGGAGCAGGTCAAGGCCGCCTGTGCGATCTTTCGCGAGCACGGCATACCCTTCAGCGGCTTCCGCAGTCCTTACCTCAAGTACAATCGGGGGACGCTTGAGGCCGTAGCCGAGGCCGGTTTTGCCTATGACAGCAACCTGCCCTTCTTGTGGGCTCCTCTCGGCTCGCTCAATGACCTGGCGCCCCACGAGAGGGAAGGACTCGAAATGGGTCTGCGCTTCTATCGCCCGGTGCGGCACCCTGAGGAGCGGTCGCTTCCGAGGTTTGACGGCAACGTGGTCGAAATTCCGGTCTCTCTGCCCGACGATGAGATCCTGCTTGATAGGATGGGATGCCCCCTGGAGAAGTTGGGCAGGGTATGGCACGAGATGCTCGCGATGGCGCTCGCGAGGGGCGAGCTCGTGACGCTTCAGCTCCACCCCGAGCGGCTGGAAATACTCCGCGATGTCCTTGATGGAGTGCTCGCCGAGGCTGCCTCCACCGGCACGGTCTGGATCGCCACCCTGGGCGAGATCGCCGGATGGTGGAGGGAGCGTGTCGCCACCGGCTTGACCGTCGAGGAGGTGAGTACCAAGACTTTCTCGGTGCGTGCTTCAGGCACCGTAAGGTCGGCTGTATCGCTGGCCGGCGCGGCGCATGGGCCGGGCCCAAGCCTCGCCCTGCCGGCAACCCTTACCTCCACCCACCGGCCCTTGATCGGGGTCCACCCGCGGGTGGATCAGCCTCTTAGACTTAAGCTTAAGGAAGCAGGCTATTTCATTGAGGAGTCAATAGATAGCGAGATGTACACCGTCTATGTTAGCCCCGGCATGCGTCTGCGGGAGATCGACGGGGCCGTGGGCGCAGCGCCGGAGCCCCTGCTAATGCAGAGTACCTGGCCGTCCCCGTTCAAGGCGGCGCTGGCGGCGACGGGCGATATCGACTGCCTGACGCTCGGGGATTTCGCGCGGCGTTTTAGAGAGGACTGACTTCATGCGTGTGTGCCTGGTGAACACCTTCCACTATAGGCGGGGCGGGGACTCGACGTACGCCTTTGACCTCGCGTACCTGCTGGAGTCGCGGGGCGACAAGGTGGTTCACTTCGCGATGAGACACCCCATGAATGAGCCTTCGCCCTTTGACCCGTACCTCGTAAGCAACGTGGACTATCGGGCGATCGCGGAGCAGGGCAGCGCGATCCACAAGCTTGCGGCGTTCCCGCGAAGTCTCTATTCGAGAGAAGCACGGCGGAAGTTCGCCAGGCTCCTGGACGACACCAAGCCTGACGTCGTGCATCTTCAGAATTTCAGGCGGCATCTCACCTTCTCCATTCTTCCCGAGGCGAAGAAGCGGTCGATACCTGTGGTAATGACGGCCCATGACTACGACGTCATCTGCCCAAGCTCGCTGCTCTTTGCGGGGGGCAGAGTCTGCGAAGCATGCCAGGGTCACGCATACTACCGGGCGGCTCTGGTGAGATGCAAGGACGGCTCGCTGGCCGGGAGCCTTGCGGTCGCGCTGGAGGGCTACTTCGCGCGGATCATGCGTTACTACAAGCTAATTGACCTGATAATCACGCCGAGCCGCTTTGCCAAGAGCAAGATGGTGGAGTGCGGACGGGACGAGCACACTATCCGGGTGATTCCCAATTTCATAGACACCTCCCGCTATGAGCCGGACTACAGTAACGACGGGTTCATCATGGCGTCGAGCCGGCTTTCGAGTGAGAAGGGCCTCGACTTGCTGATAGCTGCGCTTGGCCGCCTGCCGGAGACCAGGCTGGTGATCGCCGGCGACGGTCCATGCCGCGATGCCCTCGAACAGCTGGCCGTAAAGCTGGGTCTCCGGAATGCCGAATTCATTGGATACGTCGCCAGGGACCGACTGCTAGCCATGGTGGCAAAGGCCAGGTTTGTAGTGGTACCGTCGAAGTGTTTGGAGAACTTCCCGTACTCCGTGCTCGAGGCATTTGCCCTGGGAAAGCCGGTGATCGCTTCCAGGATGGGCGGTATGCCCGAGATGGTGGTGGACGGTGAGACAGGCCTGCTCTTCGAGTCCGGCGATGCCGCCGCTCTGGCAGAGAAGATAGCCTATCTCGAGCGTAATGCCGACCTGGTCAGAGAGATGGGTGGTAAGGCAAGGCGACGCGTGGAGACCGAGTTTGATTCCGATACCCACTACAGGAGTATCAGGCAGGCATACGATGAAGCCCGGGGTTGAGGTTCGAATCCTCCAGGCCGATCAGGATGGGGCACTTAGGGATCTCCTCGGCGCCTGTGACAACGCTACCATATACCATACGCCGGAGTGGCGGGATGCCATTGTCGCGGCCTATGGCTACGAGCCCAGGTACTTAGGCTCCTTTGATGGCGGCAACCTCTGCGCCGTGCTTCCCATGATGTTCGTCCAGAGCTGGCTCACCGGCAAGAGACTTGTCTCGCTGCCCTTCGCGAATACCTGCGGGCCCGCCGGCCGGAGCGAGCACTTCGCCGGCTTGCTCGACAAGGCTCTCGATTTGCGCACCGAACTCAAGGCAAAGGCTCTGGAGATACGCACCCAGGCCAACATCAACCCTCTACAGGATGACAGATTCTCGCCGGTCGGCTACTTCATAACGTCGCTCGTCAGGCTGGCAAGCGATCCCAAGGACGTCTGGGAGAACTTCAAGGACAGGAACGTCAGAACCGAAGTCAGGCAGGCGGCCAAGAAGGGCATTGAGGTGAGGGATGGAAATGACCTCAGGGATCTTAAGCAGTTCTACGCTCTCTTTGCGGGCCTGAGGCTCAAGCACGGGGTCCCGCCTCAACCCTATAGATTCTTCGAGAATCTCTGGACGCACCTCTGGCCGAAGTACCTCCACCTCCATGTTGCGACCTGCAAGGGGGAGCACGTGGCCAGTCTCGCGACCCTGGGGTTTGGAAGCACGCTTGCGGCGGCATACATAGGCTCCAATCCGGCATATCGATCCTACCGGGTTCACCAGATCCTATTCTGGACAGCGATGGAGCGGGGGTGTCTCGCCGGCTTCAAGATGTTCGATTTTCTCCGGACACCCAAGGCCAGTCAGGAATTGAGGTATTTCAAAGACCGGTGGAACGCCTTCGAGGTCGACCTCGAGTATCTGTACTACCCGCAGGTGTGCGGCACGGCTTCAACCGTTGAGGAATCCGCCAAGTACAGGCTGATGACTCGCGTGCTCAGGCGGACTCCCCACGGCGTCGGCAAGGCGCTCGGGCGGGTGCTGTACAGACATCTGGGATGAGTGGCGCCGGTGGTGGGCGGTCGCGATTTTGGTGTTGACACGGAGGCGGGCCTCAAGTCTACAATTTGCGATATCCCGAGACGTTGGTTAGCTTGAGGCCTAAGGAAGGAAGTCTCGATGCCTGAACTGAGAAGAGATCCCATAATCGGCAGGTGGGTGATAATCTCCACCGAGAGAGGCAAGCGCCCCACCGATTTCGCCACTGTCCCCGTTGGGAAGTCGACCGCCTTCTGCCCGTTCTGCGCTGGCAACGAAACCAAGACCCCGCCGGAGGTCTATTCCATCAGGGCGCCCGGCACGGGCAAAGACACCCCTGGCTGGAGGGTTAGGGTGGTGCCAAATAAGTTCCCGGCTCTCCAGATAGAGGGTGACCTCAATCGCCAGGGTGAGGGCATATACGACAAGATGAACGGCATAGGGGCCCACGAAGTGATCATCGAGACGCCTGATCATGAGAAGTCTCTGGGAGATCTTGACGAGGCCAACATCAGCGAGGTCTTGCTGGCGTGGCGCGAACGGATGATAGATCTGAAGCGGGACGGGAGGTTCAAGTACATACTGATATTCAAGAATCATGGAGAGGCCGCGGGGGCATCACTTGAGCACTCCCACACCCAGCTGATCGCAATGCCCATCATCCCCAAACGAGTGAGTGAGGAGATAGACAATTCCAGGAAGTACTTCGAGTTCAAGGAACGGTGCATCTTCTGTGACATCGTGTCCCAAGAGACCGCCGACGATGTCAGGGTGGTCGCGGCCAACGAGATCTTCCTGGCGATTGAGCCTTTTGCGCCCAGGTTTCCCTTCGAGACCTGGATCTTACCCAAGTCGCACGAGGCTGCGTTCGAGGAGATAGACAGGCGCGGCATCGACCTTCTGGCCAGACTCTTGAAGGAAATCCTGATGCGGCTTGACATGGCCCTCAACAGGCCGCCATACAACTTCATACTTCACACCCTGCCTTGTCAGGGCGATAACCGGGCGTGGTACCATTGGCACATCGAATTGATCCCCAAGCTTACCAAGGTTGCCGGCTTTGAGTGGGGCTCGGGATTCTATATCAACCCGACCGCCCCCGAGGAGGCCTGCAAGTACCTGAGAGAGATCGCAATCACGAGCCTCAAGCGGTGAACTACCCGGGAAGGGGGCCACTGATGGACACCAGGCTTGCTATTCTCATGGCCGCGGCGGAAGTGCACCCGCTGGCAAAGGTCGGCGGGCTCGCCGACGTCATGGGAGCCTTGCCCAGGGCACTCGCAGGTCTTGGCCACGACGTTCGTATAGCCCTGCCGTACTACGGGGCAATCAAGGACAAGAAACTATCTGTTGACCGCATCAAGGGCGCCGATCTTAAGATCACCATCGGCGACAGCTCCAGGCGGGCCCCCATCTGGCTCGCCGAGATGCCTGGAAGTACCGTCAGGATTTTCCTCATCGAGAACGACGATCTGTTTGGGCGCCCTGGCATCTACACTGACCCCAAGACGGGCAAAGACTATCCCGACAACGCGGAGCGCTTCGTGTTCTTCTCCAGAGCCGTGCTCGCCCTGATCGAGAAGACGGGATGGAGCCCTGACGTCATCCATTGCCACGACTATCAGGCGGGTTTCATCCCCGCATGGCTCAAGACCTCTGCGATCGGGGATCAACTCAGGGACGTGGGAACGGTCTTCACGATCCACAACCTCGCCTATCAGGGGCTGTATCCCAAAGAGATAGCAAGCAAGGCGGGCTTCGGAGCGGACCTGGTGCGGCCCATGGGGCCCCTGGAGTTCTACGGCAAGATCAACATGATGAAGGCAGGCATCGTCTTTGCCGACACCATAACCACGGTGAGTCCTACGTACGCGATGGAGATTCAGACGAGCGAGTTTGGGCACGGGCTTGAAGGTGTCTTGAAATCGCGTTCGAGGGACCTGGTCGGGATTCTCAACGGCGCCGACTACGAAGTATGGGATCCGGCGGCGGACAGGCTGCTCCCGGCGAATTACTCCACCAAGGACCTTGCGGGCAAGGCCAAGTGCAAGCAGAGCCTGATCAAACGGACACGTCTCAAGTCCGATATGGCAAGCCCGCTTGTGGGGATAGTCTCTCGAATGGTCGACCAGAAGGGGTTCGACATCGTGACTGAAGGCATGGACGCGATCATGGGGCTGGGGCTGAGTTTAGTGGTGTTGGGAACAGGGGAGAAGAGGTACCACGACGCCCTCACGGCATGCGTGAAGCGTTTCCCTGGACGAGTGTCGGTTACGATCGGTTTCGACGAGGAGCTTGCTCACCTGATCGAGGCGGGCTGCGACATGTTCCTGATGCCGTCCAAGTACGAGCCTTGCGGCTTGAACCAGATGTACAGCATGAAGTACGGAACGGTGCCCGTCGTTAGGAAGACCGGCGGGCTAGCGGATAGCGTCACGGATTTCGACGGCGATCCTGACTCGACAGGATTCGTGTTTGCAGAATACAGCGCGAGGGCGCTTGTGGCCTCACTCGAGCGGGCGAGAAGGGTTTTCGTGAACGGGGCCCAGTGGAAGGATCTGGTCCTCAGGGCCATGGCCCGCGATTTTTCGTGGGCCCGCTCGGCCAGAACTTACCAGCAGGTCTATTCTTCGATGTTGGACAGGAAAAGGGCGGTGAGCACGAGTTAAACCAAATCTTGTGTCAGTGGTGGTGCCTGCATACAACGAGCAGGGCAGAATAGAGGATTCCCTCCTCAAGATAAGGGAGTATATGCAGGGTGCCGGCTTCGGCTTCGAGATCATCGTGGTTGACGATGGGAGCCGCGACCGGACCTCGGAGATTGTCGCTCAGCTTGCCCGTGAGGATTCGAGGATAAGACTGGTACAGCACAGGAAGAATCTCGGCAAGGGTGCGGCGGTACGGAACGGGGTGCGATCATCCGGTGGGGACCCGGTGTTGTTCTCCGACGCCGATCTCTCGACCCCGATCGAGGAATTCGAGAACCTCTTCGCCTGGATCGAGTGCAACGAGCTGGTGATTGCCTCGAGAAGCCTTCCCGATTCCAGGGTTCTGGTGCACCAGCCCTTCTACCGTGAGATGATGGGAAGGATTTACAACACGCTGGTCCAAACCCTCGTGGTCAGAGGCCTGATCGACACCCAGTGCGGCTTCAAACTGATGAGCCGCCGGGCCGCTGACGACATTTTCCGCTGTCAAAGGATCAACTCCTTCAGCTTCGATGTCGAGATGATCCTGATTGCCAGGAAGCTGGGCTACGCCGTAAAGGAGGTGCCGGTCCGGTGGATCAATTCCAAAGCATCCAAGGTCCACCCGGTGCTTGACTCCGTCCAGATGTTGCTTGACCTCCTTCGCATAAGGCTTTATGATATTTTAGGATTCTACGGAAGGCGAATAGAGCGGGAATAGCTCAGTTGGTAGAGCGCCACCTTGCCAAGGTGATGGTCGCGGGTTCAAGTCCCGTTTCCCGCTCCATACAATACCGGCGGCATAGCCAAGTGGTAAGGCGACGGTCTGCAAAACCGTTATACTCCGGTTCAAATCCGGATGCCGCCTCCAACCTCTTTTGGATCCACGAGCTAGGTCAGAATGCCCGCCGAGAAGTCGATATCGGAGTCGCTCTTGGAGAGATACCAGGCCGACGCGTCGAATATCCCCATCTCGCTGTAAGCCTTCGCGTTGTCCGACACGAGGATCTTGAGATCCTCCCTGAGGATCGGTTTCCGTATCGTGGAGAAAGCACCCGCCAGTCTGGGTGGCAGATCCGCCACGGCCGCACATGCACCTTCTCGCTTGAGAAGGCTCAGGGCCTCTTCGAGCATACAGGTCACGAGCGCCCGATCGGAGGGGTCAGCCAGCACGTCGCATATCACGCCCAGAGGGGGCGAATCATCGGTGATTCGGACCACCACCAGACCCGCGAGATCAGTCGAGGTCGAGGCCTTGATGAACCAGTACTTCTGCGTGGGATGCCGTTCATAACGCCACTTCATGTGCTTGAGATCGCGCTCGACGGCGAAGCCATAGGCCTTGGAAACGCGCTGCCAGAGGGCGTCAATGTCGCCAGGCAGCTGGGTCGAGGCCTCGATCGAATGCCCTGAAGCCGGCTTGTGTCCGAGGCCTATCGCTGGTGGGGTCCGGGCAAGGCGCGCCAGCGCGCGATGGTGTCCGGCCGCAAAGAGCAGCCGTGCGAAACCGATCCGCGACAAGACGATCCAGTACCTCCAGAAACCGGAGACGGTGACGAGCCCCAACTTCACGGACACCTCGTAGGCGCGCTCACTCCAGCCCCTGCCGAGCGCTACCGGGAAGGTCTTGACCCAGGCCTCCTCGAGCATCCAACCCAGACCCGTTCCCCGGGAGGCTTGATCAACGATCCAGTCATTGCACCAGGAAGCGCCCACCAGTCCCCTGGGCGTTCTGAGTCTGACGGCCAGCGGACAGACCAGTCCGGCCATGGTGCCGGCTGAGTCTGCAACCCACAGAATCGGGTTGCTTTCCGGATTACTGGGGTTCTCATAGTACTGCCAGCGCCAGCGTCTCAGCCGCTCGGCAAAGGCCTTATCCCTCTGCCCGGCGGGGGCTTTGCTCAGGAGCAGTCTGACCGCCGCTTCCTCGTCACGCTGTTCGAATCTTCTTATGGTCGCACGTTGCTCCATCTGTTACCTCCGCAAAGTCTTGAGGATACCGCTTGCCCTGGTTTCGAACTCGGCATAGGTCCATTTGTTGTCAAGCGAGATGCGTCTTATTTCAAAGGGATCGTCCTGAGGACGATCAAGACCGTGCACCGTGGTAAAAGCCGCGCTGTAACCGGCAGCCACCAGCTCCCGCTTCACCGAGGCGCTGAAGTCCTCACGTCTGCCGTTGGGATAGGCGAAAGAGGTTACAACCTTTCCCGTGATCCCCTCGAGCGTCCTCTTACACTCAAGCACTTCTTGTCTTACACGTTCAGGGCTCTCCCGGGATAAGACAGCGTGGGTTACGCTGTGGCCTCCGATAGTGACACCCGCAGCGGCCATCTCGCTGATCTCCGTGGATTTGAGGAAACGGACGTCATCGAACTGCGATGCGCCGAAATCTGTCCCGAGCGCAACGCAAAGGGACTCCACTATCTTCGCGGCTTCATCCCGAGGCTTCTGCTTAAGGACCTCCTTGAGTTCGCGGACGGCAAGGCGCCGCTGGTCATTGGTCTCCAGTCTCACGTCGCGGGCAAGTATGCCTCCGGGGAGGACCCTTTCGGGCGTGGAGAATAGCGCGAACTCGAGCCGGTCATTCCACAACACCATGTCGGTATCGATGAAGCCGGTGGTCACAAAGACGGCAAACGGCAGACCCATGTCCTGAAGAAGGGGAAAGGCGTACCGATACGTGTTCCGATAGCCGTCATCGAAGGTCAGCACCATTGCATTCCTAAGCCTCTTGCCGGACAGATGGCTGGCGACGAGGGCCTCAAGCGGAATCACGGAAAAGAGCCGCGAGACCCGCTCGAGAAACGATCTCAGCTTCTGGGGCGTGATGAATTTCCCGGTTGAGTTAAAGGGACTCGTGTCCGCATCGGGCAGGATCCCGTGAAGGAGAAGCACAGGCACACTGGAGCAATCGATCACCCTCCACAGGCTCGTCAAACCTAATCTCACGGGCAGCTCAAACAATGCGCCTGACATCCTGGTCCGATGGCTCCTGTTCTATCGGATGTAGCTCCGTAGGAGTTCTCCCAACTTGTGCCGCCTCAGCCTGAACCGCGAGAACGCGAATCCCTTGTAGTCTTCGATCATGAGGCGCAGGAATCTACCGTCCACAGCACAGCGCCTTTGCCCCCTGTAATACCACCACGGGGCTGCGGCCAGTCGCCTTATCCACGTAGGGTCTTCACCGGGGAGATTCCTCCTGGAGCACGCCAACCTGCTCGCAAGGGTCCAGGCCAGGTAGCCTGCCTCTTTGGCAACGCCAACGGCGGCCTCGTCGTAAGCGCCTCCGGGCCAACACAGGAAATCAATCGGCTTATCAAGCAATCTCGTAAGCTCGTGCTTGCTGGATGTAATTTCCTCCCTGGACCGGGCCTTGCGCTCGGCCTCGGTCTCATAGCGGTCGTCAAGAGTGCCCTCTGAGACCTCGCGAGCGACTGCCAGCAGGGCCTGCTGCCAGTCAGGGCGTGCGAAGAACGCGGCGCCACCGTTGGCGGCGACGTGGCCCGCGAGCGCCTCTTCGACTCGCGGATCGGGGAAGTAACGGCGGGCGAGAAGGGACTTATCATGCTGATAAACTGGGCTTCCCAGAGGGACCAACTCGGTCTGGTCCTCCTCGATGTAGAGGTGCTTGCGCTCCGGCCTGGCATTCCAGGCAAGCCATGGGTAGGCGTCACCCGGGTGGTGAAAATCAACCACGGTCTGCCCGGTGAAGTACCAGGTGTGCGTCTTGCAGTGGGCCTGTATGTCGATGAGGCCCGAAGCCAGCATCGCCTTAGCCTCCCGCAGGCCCAGGAAGCCACCCGGCGTAAGGCCCGCTCGATCGCAGCGGCCGGACCAGACATCGTCGAGAGTCTGGTGGACTAGGTCCCGCCGGTCGATGAAATCCGTGGATAGGAAGATCGTGGCTTTGAAGCCATACTTCTTGAGAATTGGGAAGGCAAAGACCCAGTTGTCAAGATAACCGTCGTCGAAGTTGAGCGCGACGCTCTGGGCCGGCAGGTTCCGGGCGCCCGAAACATAAGCGAATAGGTCGGACAAGAATATGGAGTTGTAGCCCGACGCTGCGAGCGTTGCTATATGATCCTCGAAGATCTCGGGATCGATCGATAGATGCTTGAAAACCCAGCTCGGGATCTGGGGCGCCACGGAATGATACATGAGAACCGGTATCGCTTCCATGACCTCGGGTCTCCCAGGTATTGCCTCAGGTCTTCGGGACTGCCTCATGCTGGCGAGTGACATTCGATATTACGTACCTGTGCTTGCCGCTGGGCGTGAGGTCAATGTCCTTCCTGAGCTCAAATACCACCTTCATCTTGTCGCCACAAGCCTGGCGTACCTTGTCAAGGACGTACGTCTTGGTATCATCCGCGAACTCGGCGGTCGGCACAACGATGATAGTGACCTCGTCCAGCTTGGCCTGAGTCACCTGGAACTTCTCGATGCCCTGCTTGAGGATGTGGCCCCAGAAGGTCCCGCCGAGGACATTGCCGTTGGGTGCCCGGACGATATCGTAGACCCGGCCGGCCAGTGACTGAATTCGCGGGAGGGCGAGGCCGCAGCCGCACCTGTCCCAGGTAAGACTGCCCATGTCCTCAATAGCATACCTGATGAAGGGCATGCCGTAGTTGTCAAGGCCGGTTATAACCAACTCATTCAATTCTTTGCCCTCGGTCTCGCCCGCCAACGGCACGGTTTCAACGTAGACCCTGTCGGCCGCTATGTGAAGCCCGTCCCTGCGGGCACACTCCCGGGCAACCGCGCCGAACTCACAGCAGCCATAATGGTCATAGACGGGGGCCTTAAGAGCTTCCTCGATGGCCGTGCGCTGCCAGTCGTACAAGGTCTCGCCCGATGTCAGGATCACCTTCGGACGGACCTTGCCTCCGGCAACAACCTCGGCCGACTGGGCAAAGTGGTGAAGGGCCGACGGAAACCCGATCAGCATGTCCGGTCTGAAACTGCTCAGCCTCTTAGCCGAATGCCTAATGGTCTCGGGATCCATTTTGTAAGCAGACACGTAGAGCGTGTTGTCGAACCAGCACTTGATCGTTCTCTTGACCTGGTCGAGTCGCCGCTCGCGGAACCTCGTGCCCCACAGGCTGGCTTTTCGGTCGCCGATTCTGATTCCGAGCCACTCGTTCATTCTGATGTTATTGGCGAGCCGTGCCTTAAGGGCCTGCCTATCAACGTAGAAGAAAAGGTTCTGTCCGGTCGAGCCTCCCGTCTCATCAGGCACCATTTGCTCCCGATGCGGGGTCTCTGAGATAAGATCCTTGAGATTCTCCCTTATGTCCCGCTTGCGAAGCACGGGCAGAGAGAGCAGATGCTGGGGCTCCTTGATGTCCTCAGGGGTCATTCCCAGGTTCTGAAACATCCTGCGGTAGTAGGGGACATGCTTTGATGCATGATCCAGGATTTGTTTGAGCTTCTGCCATTGAAACTCCCGGATTTCCTCCGGCCCCATGGCATCAAGCCGCCGCATGCCGGCCGCCATCGCCAGTACCTTGTCCCTTCTCAACTTTCTGTATGTAGGATAAAGGACTCTTCTGACAAAACCCGAATTCATGGCTGGATCTCTCCCGGACTCCTAATCAAATACTGCCAGGCTCGACGTAGCTTACGAAACGGTTGCGCTCGTCTACCGCCACGAACAGAGGCTGCACGTTCGTGCCCGACCACGTGAAAGCCATTATGTCAATGGTGTCGCCTTGACGGATGAGATGAGCCGCGGCTCCGTTCATGCATATGGTCCCGCTTCCTCGCTCACCCTTGATAACGTAAGTTTGAAGCCTGTTTCCGTTGGTCCGATCAACCACAAGGACACTCTCGTTCTCGCTCAGGTCCGATTTCTCAATCAAATCCTGGTCTATGGTGATGCTTCCCACATAGCGGAGATCCGCCTGGATAACTGTTGCTTTCAAGATCATCGATTTAAGAAGAAGACGCTTCATCGCCAATCACTCTCGAACGCCGGAAGGAAGAGTGCCCATTACGCTCCAGGTAATTATATCATACGGACAGGGCACGTCATAGAGGAATCCCACCCGGGCTATATCCTCTCTCCTGCAACCTCAACCAGGTAGCGCACAAATCGATTGCGCTCATCCACGAGTATGTTCTTGAAGACGCTCTCAGGCTCATCAGACCATGCGAAGGCCATGATGATGATCTCGTCGCCCGTATGAACGTGATGCGTGCCGGCTCCGGAGATGACGATCTCGCCGCTACCTTTCCTGCCTCTTATCACCTGGGTCTCGATGCGCGCACCGTTGACGTTGTCGACGACCAGGACCCTTTCGAACGGAGCAAGATTGCTAAGTTCCAAGAGATCCTCGTCAACCACGATACCCTCGACGCCATCGGGGATCGATCCGGTGACCGTGGCTTTGTGGATCTTCGACTTGACTACGAGCCGTTCCTCGATCTTAGACCACACGAACCTGAACTTCCCGGCGGGAGTCAGTGGAACATCGTCGACGAACTCGAAGTCAACCCTGAACCCATTCCCCAAGTTGTCCTTGATCTTTCTCTCGAGGCTATGGGCGTATTCCTCTTTCCATTCCGGTCCTCGAACGATCCTGAATATCACACCGTGCCGGTCCCGCTGTTCTATCTGAAACTGCTTGATTCCCGGCACGAATCGAGAGAGATACGTCCAGAAGGCTCCGCCGGCAGAGCGGCCTTCAGCCGTAACGACCACGTTGAAAACACGTCCTTCGATTCGATCCAGAAGGGAGGACCCCCGTCCGCAAGCGCATCTCCTTAGCGTCGGAACGGCAAGGTCACCGGTCCGGTAGCGCACGAAAGGCATATAGAGATTCGCAAGGTCCGTGATGACGACCTCACCGACCTCGCCGCTTTCCGCAGGGCGACCACTCTCATGGATCACTTCCAGGTACAGGGATGGGTTCAGAAGGTGGAGCCCTTCGTGCCTGTCGCAATCCTGAGCAATTATCGAGAACTCATTGGTCCCGTACCTGTTGAACATAGGACAGTCAAAAACCTCGTGTATAACCTCGTGCTGATGGGGGTAGGTCTTCTCGCCGCTGAGGAAGACCACTCGCGGCCTGATATTGGAAATCCGATGGTTCTTGCAGAATTCTGCGAAGACCGCCAACGACGAGGGATAGCTGTCTATTGCGTCCGGCTTGAATACCGACAGCATCTCGGCGTATCTGTGCATGGTCTCTTCGGACAGATGGAAGGACGACAGGTTCAACTTGTTGTTGAAGTAGTTCCTGGCACTGCTGACCACTCGGTCCTTGAGGGGCGTATCCAGGTGAAAACCCCACATCTGCGCGATCCTGTCTCCGATATCGATGCCGGCCCATCGGTAGCTCAAGACCCCGGCCGCGCGCCTCGTGGGCCCCGAGGCTTGGTCACAATAGAAATAGAGGGGTTCACCCGTGGAACCACTTGTGTTGGATTTGCAGCCTCTTCTTGATGCATCCTGAGTGACCATGCGGACCTTCTCGCGACGGATATCTTCCTTCGTGAGAAAAGGAACACTCAGGAAATCTGAGGGACTGCGAACGTCTTCGGCGCGTAGCCCAGCGTCCTTAAACAGGTCACGGTAATACGGTACGTGCACAGTGACCTGCTTGAGAAACGGCCCCATGCGCTGCCAGCGCAGGTTCTCGAACTCCTCAGCGGTCAGCCACTGGCTCTTCTCAAACTCCTGAACGACAGAGATCAGATGATCGCGGCGCAGGCTCCTATAAACCGGATACACGTAATCTCTGACCAGGGACTGCGAAAGGGGCGGCATCATGGTATCGACCCTCTATCCATCCTCGCGCTCTCCGGCCAAATAGTATCGTGCCAGATATTTTAACTTAAGCCAGCGCAGTTTCCACAATGATTTGGCATCGCCCGCGAAGTACTCCAGACCGGCCATGAAGAACTCGGGATCCGTGCGGCGAAACATTCTTCCATGCCACAGGCACGGAGAGCCGCTTCCGATCCTGTTGATCTCCTCGGGATTCTGCCCGAAGGTGTTGCGTCTATGCGGGTCCTCATAATGGGTTGTCGTCGCCAGATATCCCACTTCTTTAGCGATTTCGAGAGTCATTGCATTAAAGGCGCCTCCGGGCCAGCATAGGAAGCGAGCGTCACGCCCGAGGTTGGCTTTGATTGTCTTGCACGATTCGACCAGTTCACCCCTCACTCTGTGCTCATACTCGTTCTCAGTCTCAAACCTAGCCTTGGCCGGTGGGTGTGCCCTGACGACCCCCAGGAGGCTCTCCCGCCACCCCTGCCTCGCAAAGAATGCCGGGCCGCCGCCATCACTGACTTCTTTCGTCAGGCGGACGGCAAGCTCCTCGTCTTCGAAGTAGCGCCGGACTATCATGGATTTCTCGTGCCGGTAGATCGGAGTCCCGTACGGAATTTGATCGTCCATTCTCTGGCTCAGGCTCTCGTACTTCCTCTCAGGAAACCGGTTCCATCCGAGCCAGGGTGGGAACTCATATCTATCAACCCCGGCGGGGCGATGAAAGTCCAAGATCTCGGGCCCGCTGAAATACCAGGTGTGGGTCTTGGCATGGCTCTGGATCTCGACCAGACCGGTCTCCACCATCTCCCGCATCTCCGGCCACGACAGATAGCCCCGTGGATCGAGAGTCTTTTCGCTGATCTTCCCGGTCCAGACATCCTCGAGCGTAGGCCGAGAGTCAGTTCTAGGATCGACGAAATCCGTCGTCATCCAAATCACGGCATGATGGCCATACTTCCTTAAGATGGGGAAGGCATATACCCAGTTGTCCGCATAGCCGTCGTCAAAAGTGAGGACCACGGCTTTCTCGGGAACGGGATCGCCGCCGGCCATGTGAGCATGGAGTTGCTCGAGCGAGATCGTTTCGTAGCCTTTATCCCTGAGGATGCGCATCTGGGCTTCAAAAACATCTGCGGGGGTGATCAGATAGTTCCATATCCAATCTGGCCTGTCTCTCCCCACGCTGTGGTACATCACAACGGGTATGCCGCGTAAGGCCACCACACCTCCTGCTAGCCGGCCTCCGGCTGTCTGCGTTTTGAGGCATGTATTCTGGCGTAGAGCGCGCCGACATCACCGGCAACCCGGTCAATGTCGAAGTCACGGGCAGCCTCGGCGCTCGCCAGGTTTCCCATCTTTGCTCTTGCGCCGCTATCCTCAATCAGCCGCTCCATCGCCGCACCAAGCGCAGCTGAGTCGCCGGGCGGTACCACTATGCCATTCTCACCCGTCCTTATCACTTCGGGCATGCCCCCGACGGCGGTAACAACTACGGCCTTGCCGGCGGCCATCGCCTCAAGGAGGGATACCGGGAGCCCCTCCTTGGACGACGCAAGCACGAAGACGTCGGCGGCGCCGAGGATTTCGGGAATGTCATCGCGCCTGCCTGCGAGTCTCACCACACCATCGAGTCCCAGGGACTTCACCATAGCTGTGAGCTCGCCTTTCAGCCCACCGTCCCCGACAAGCAGGCATCTCACCCTGGGATGCCTCGCCGTGAGGCCGGCAACTGCCTGGATGAGCACCGGGTAGTTCTTCTCAGGTTCGAGGCGGCCGACCGAGACTACCAGGAAGTCTTCCGGCTGCCAGCCCTGCTCTTTCATAACCTCAGCCCGGTCCCGCCCGGGCCGTCGGAATCTCTCGGCATCAACGCCGTTGGGTATGCGCACCAGCTTGCTCGGTGGGGTCCCTTCGCGCCTGCGCCGGATCTCAAGGACATCCTGGCTCACGCAGATTCTTAGGTCGGTGATGTGGTTGAGCATCCGCTCGGCCACCAGGTAGTACCAGGGTTTCCAGGTGTTTCTGCCATGTTCCGTAGTGACTATCACGGGGATGCCTGCAAGCCGGCCGGCGGGTCTGCCCAAAAGATCAGCCAGCGGCAGGTGGCAATGGAGCACGTCAAACCGGCCGCGCCTCAGCCACGCAACCATCTTGACAAACGACACCGGGAGACGTCTACGGCGAAAACCGACCACCTCAAATGCCTCGAGGTACTGCGAGGCCTCACTCTCCATTTCCTTGAGCCCGGCTGTGAGGGTAAGCAGCGAAATCGTGAAGCGCGATCTGTCCAGGTGCTTGATGAATTCAAGGACCTGGATCTCGGCCCCCCCGATCCCCAGTTTGGGAATCATCAAACAGACTCTGATCTTCTTTTGGGGGCGGTTCATAGTGATATAGCGTAGCGGATGAATGGCGGAATGTAAAGGCCGCGTTGGGTTACCGGGCTGGAATGCTGTTGACAATCAGCGGCCCCGGTCAATACAATCGCCTACCTATGCAGCATCCCAGCCAACCATCAGGAGGGGTCCGCAGCTGGTTCCTCTCAACCGACAGGGTTGCGACCTCCGTGGGGATTGTGCTCTTCCTTATGATCTTCGAGCGGATTTTCTGGATCGCCCGGGGGATAGTCTTCCCGCGCGTCTTGGGGCCCGCTGAATATGGAATCTACACCTTAGCTATGTTTCCTGTACCCTTGATGGCCACTCTCGCGAGCCTCGGTGTGCCGTCAGCTTTCGGGCGATACATATCGCGCTATACGGCTAACGGAACGGTTCGTTGGTTCTTGAGAAGGACCTACCTGATCACGACTGCGCTCTCCGTGGTGATCGCCGGCACCGTGATTGCCGGGGCCTCGTTCTTCTCGAGACTGATATTCGGGGATCCCTCGCATGGCGTGGTGATTGCACTGGCGGCCATGAGCATTCCAACGCTATTGCTCATCAAGAACCTCTCGACCACTTTCATGGGCCTGAAACTCTTTCGCGCGGGCAGATTTGTCGAATCCAGCCAAATCGTGATCTATGCTGCGGTAGGCATTCCTCTCATACTCGTCTGGCCCATCGCCGCGGCCGGCGTGCTCGGCTTCGCGATAGCCTCCCTCGTCAGCGTGGCGATCTTCGCGCCGCTGCTCTCAAGCTACATCAAGCAGATAGAGCCCGCCGGCAAAGCTGTGGACGAGCCGAGGTTTCACCGCAATCTTCTCAAATTCACGATCTGGTTCACAATCACACCGATCCTTGCGAGCCTCTTTCTCTACGTCGATAGGCTGAGCCTGCAGCGACTGATGAGTGCCGCCGATCAAGGTATCTACTCGACCACGGTCAACCTGAGCGAGAGCATTTCTGCAATCGGCCTGGCGATCACCAATGTGATATATCCGCACTTGAGCACGACGTGGGAGGCAGGCAACCGAGACAAGGCCCTGAGAGACCTGGACCTTGCGCTGAGAGTCACCTCAATGATCCTGCTTGTTGCCGGCCTTACTTTGATCGTCTTGGGAAAATGGATCATTCTCTTGCTGTTGGGCTCCGAGTTTGTACCGGGCGCGCAAGCGCTTCCATTCCTTGTGGTGTTCTTCCTCTTCACCATATTGGTGTGGTTGTTCGGGGTATACCCGCCCCTGATAGAAAAGACCTATGTCGCTGCGATAGGCTATGTGGTGGCCCTTCCATGCAGTGTCTTGCTCAACCTGACACTGATTCCGCGCATGGGCATTGTCGGCGCGGCCCTTGCCACGATGATGTCGTATTTTCTCATGTGGTGCATCGTCGCGGCCGTCTGCCACAGGTTCGGCATGCCTGTGAATAAGAGGATGGTTGTGGTATGCCTCCTAACGTTCGTGCTGCTTCTGCCGGTTCCCATCGCAGTCGCATGCGTTGCCGCAGTCCTGTACGTCTGTATTCGGCGGACCTGGCTCTTCTCCTTTGCCGAGAGAGAGACTGTCTATGCCGAGGTGCGGCGCTTCGTGGGCAAGGCAAGAAGCGTGCTCCAGGGGCGCCGCTAGCAGCTGACCGCAGTTTCGCTTGATAACCCGCGATTGGCCTAATACAATAGCGGCGGTGCCGGGGTGGCGGAACTGGCAGACGCAGAGGACTTAAAATCCTCTGGATCGCAAGATCCGTGTCGGTTCAACTCCGACCCTCGGCACCACAGTCCTTAGAGCTCGATGCAGCTTGGAGTGGCCCGCGTTGGCATAACCGTGAGAACGAAGACGTCATGAGCGAGAGCGAGAAGGTCCAGCGGGTTATTGACACGCTGCTTGGTGCGAGACGGTGCCCTGTGGTCCTTGAGGCAGGTTGCGGCTCGCTGAGCCATGTGCGTTTCCCGGGTGATGCGCACATCGTCGGGATTGATATTTCCCAGGATCAGCTCGAGCGGAACCGAGGCCTCAACGAGAGGATCCATGGCGACATTCAATCCTATCAGTTCCCAGAGCGGCGCTTCGATGCCATCGTGTGCTGGGATGTCCTTGAGCACCTGAAGAGGCCCGAGGCTGCTCTCGAGCGGTTCGCCACGGCGATTCGTGAAGGCGGCATCATCATCCTGTGCGCGCCGAACCCCCTTTCCGCCAAGGGAATCTTCACACGGTGGACTCCTTACCGCTTTCACCTCTGGTTCTACAGGAACATACGGGGATGGAAGGAAGCGGGGATGCATGGCAATCCGCCGTTTCCCACGTACCTAAGACTGTCGATAACGCCGGGAGCAATCAGGGGCTTCGCTCGGCGAAATGGACTCGAGATTCTCCACGAAAGTGTTTTCGGCTATGGAGATTCGAGGGACGTCATCGGCCGGAAGAGCAGACCTGTGGACATGGTCATGAAGATCATTAATGGCACGATTCGTGGGTTGAGCCTCGGACGGATCAAGCCAGAATCGAGCCAGTGCTACTTCGTAATCCGGAAGAACATCCCCAGCGGCAACCAGTAGGGCAGGGCTGAGGTTCTTGTCTTATCGGTTGACAGACCCCCCGTTTCTCCCTAATGTTACTTGGATCAAGGCTTCAGCGGAGAACGCATGTTTCGGTTGCTGATCGGCGTGTTGCTGCTGGCCCTGCCGCGGGTGAGCGGGCAAGGGAGCGAGCAGTTTCCATTTTCCCCCGTAGTTGCCAAAGGCTTAGTGGATTCCATATCGGCCGAGTACTACCACGCTAAGTTCAACATGTATCCTGCATACGCCACCAGTAAGGGGATACACACGCGGGACTCGACCCTGGCGACGTTTGGCCCTCGCAAGGTGAGGAGTTTCCTGCTAGGCACCAAGAGGATGCTCCTGGATCTTTCGGCGTTCAGCGAGGACAGTCTCAGCGTTCAAGCCTGGGTAGACATGAAAGCCCTCAAGGCCGACATGGAGACCCAGGTCTTCATGTTTGAGGACTTGCAGATTTACAGGCGCTCGCCCCTCATCTACACCGACGAGTGCACCAGGGGTCTCTACTACCTGGCGATACGTGACGACAGGTTCAGGGAGAATCCCAGTTTCGTTACCAGGCTGGCTGCCGTACCCAGAGTGCTGCATCTGGCCAGAGCGAATCTCACTCGCCCGATAAGACTGCACTGTGAAATCGCCTCCGACGCCATCGGCGCCTTCCTGCCTTTTCTGGAGAGCCTCAATGACTCAACGGCTCCCGGCGGCGCCGGCCTTGCCCGAAGAGCCGCAGAGGCGCGCGATGCATTTGTCACATTCAGGGCATATCTGGACTCGGTGAGCGTGACCGCCGATACCGCTTTCGCACTCGGCTACGACAATTTCGCGAAGCTCCTCCAGGTCCAACATCTGATCGCTCAGCCGCCCGAGGAGCTGCTGGCCTACGCCCAACGCACCCTCGGGGATGCGAAGGCGCTGAGAGTCGAGGACTCTGCTCCCGCGAAGCCCGCCGGGCAGGACACCGCAGGCGCCCTGGGACTGACCAGGGCCGACATCCTGGCCAGCTTCAGCGCTGAGGCCGAATCGGCCATCGCATTCCTGGATAGGCGGGGCATCGTAACTGCACCGAGCGGCGCCGGGGTCAGGCCGATCGAGACGCCGGACTTCATACGGGTTCTCGTCCCGGGTTATGCCTATGAACCGCCGGGCCCTTTTGACGAAGACCAGACAGGCCTGCTCTATGTTCCGCTGCCTCAGGTGCTCGACATCGAGGCGCGGCTCAAGTACAAGTCACGAATAGACCAGAGGGGCTACAAAGGAATCATTGTCCACGAGCTCTACCCCGGGCATCACATGCAGCTTGTCCGGGCCAACTCGGCCGGCTCATACATCAGGAAGATGGCCGAAGACCTGTTCACAATCGAAGGCTGGGCACTTTACTGCGAGGAAATGATGGCCGCCCAGGGCTACTTCGGCCCCGACGGAGGCCGGAGGGTGCTCGACGGCATCATATTCCGGGCGGCCCGCGCCGTTGTGGACGTCAAGCTTCAGACCGGGGAGTACTCCCTCGAGCAAGCCGTCGATTTCATGGTAAAGGAGACGGCGAGGGACCGCGACTTCCTTGAGCAGGAAGTGCGGCGGTATGCAGTGGAACCCACCCAGCCGATGAGTTACCTTATTGGGAAGAGGGACATAGCGGCGCTAAGGGATGAGTGCAAGCGGATCAAGGGAAGCAGTTTCACTTTGAGGGAGTTTCATGATATGCTGCTCTCACGCGGCTCAATACCGCCTTCCCTGCTAAGGATCAGCCTGGTTTCAGAGCTTACGGGGAGGGAATGAACTGAAGGGGAGGAGGATTCATGTTAGCGAAGCAGCTCAATCTGGTCGGCTTGGCCGTTCTGGTCAGCCTGGTCATGGCTACGAATGCCGGAGCCACAAAGCTTGCCGGCGAGTTCCTCACCACCGGCCTGGGGGCAAGGGCCCTTGGCATGGGTGGGGCCTTCGCCTCAGTGGCTGACGATGCGAGCGCGGCGTACTGGAACCCTGCGGGTCTTACCCAGCCCGAAAGGGGCCAGGCTCTGCTGATGCACTCGGAGCGCTTCGGCAATCTCATCGACTACAATTGCTTCAGCCTTTCGCGGCCGCTGTCGCGGATCTCCGGAGAGGAAGCCGCCGGCGCCATAAGCTTGCTCTGGCTGCGGGTGAGTGACATCGCGCTGACGTCCCACCTGGACTCGGCAGGGGTTGACTTTGAGGACCTCGACGGCGACCGGATCTGGGACCCGGGCAGCGAACGCAGGCTGTGGAGACCGGACCGGGTACTATGGAAAAATGACAACGAGATCGCCGGACTGCTGTCCTATGCAAGGGTCCTCAAGCCGAGTCTTTCGATAGGCCTCAATGCCAAGGTGATCTGGAAGGAAATTGCCGACATATCTTGTCTCGGTTTCGGTGTGGATGTGGGATTGCTCTACCGGGCCGGCGAGCATCTCAGGCTGGCTGCCAACGTCCAGGACCTCACCACCACGCCGCTTTACTGGGACGGCTGGTACTACACTTCTGAAGGCGGAGAGCGCATCAAGAAGAAGATAAGCACGACCGAGACCATATATCCCACGCTGAAGCTGGGGACTTCCTACGCAATCCCGGTGGCCGCACTAGCGGGCAGGATAATCGTCGCAGCCGACTGCGACTTCAAGTTCGAGGGCCTCTCCAAGGATGAAGCCGACTTCGCCTTCTCCGAGATCAGCGGTGACTTGAGGCTCGGGGCTCTCTACGACTACCGGGGTATGGTACACGTCAGCCTCGGGATGGACCGGCAGAAGCCGACGGCCGGCATCGGCCTTAAGCTGAGCCAGTTCGGCGTGGACTACGCGTTCTGGAGAGACACGGAGCTTGACAATACCCACCGAATCTCCGTAACCATGGATTTCTAACCCTTCGGGGTCCACCTTAGGCGCGGAGGATCAAATGGAAATCGTGACTGAACTGAGAGAGGCCGTCGTGCGTGGTGACATGGCCAAGGCCAGAGAGCTCGCCGAGAAGGCCCTCAAGGCTGGACATGACCCCGCGGTCTTGCTCAATGATGCCCTGATATCGGGAATGGATCACGTGGGAGAGCTTTTCAAAGCCAATGAGGTCTACGTTCCCGAAGTCCTGCTTTCGGCGAAATCCATGCAGCAGGCCATGCAGGTCCTCAAGCCATCTCTGGTCAAGAGCGGCATCAAGCCGCGAGGAACCGTGGTTGTCGGCACCGTCAGGGGTGACCTTCATGATATCGGTAAGAACCTGGTGGCCATGATGCTCGAGGGCGCGGGCTTTGAAGTCATCGACCTGGGTAACGACGTCCCTCCGGAGCGCTTCGTAGATGCCGCCTTCGAGCACAAGGCAAGCCTGATAGGTATGTCGGCCCTGCTCACGACCACGATGTACACGATGAAAGAAACCATCGAGATCCTTAGGCAGCGCCGGCCCGCCACCGCCATAAGAACCATGATTGGAGGAGCGCCCGTCACCGCGGCCTTCGCCCGAGAAATCGGCGCTGACGGCTACGGTCCTGATGCGGCAACGGCGGTCGATCTGGCCAAGCAGTTCACGGGCAAGGCCTAATGGACCTGGTGCAGAGGCTCGAAGCCGGACCCGTGCTCGGGGACGGCGCCATGGGGACCATGCTCCAGGGCCAGGGCCTGCGGTCGGGGGCGGCCCCCGAGTTACTGAATCTCGAGAACCCCGGCCTTGTGGGCCGGATCCACGCGGGATACATCGACGCCGGCTCAGAGTACATCGAAACCAACACCTTCGGAGCCAACCGACTCAAGCTTAGCCAGCACGGCTGTGATGCCAGGCTCGATGAGATCGTCCTGCGCGGCGTGGAGATCGCCAGGCGCGAGACAGGGGACACCTCGATGGTCGCAGGCTCGGTCGGCCCGACCGGGAGGCTGCTCGAGCCCCACGGCGATACGCCGCACGAGAAGGTCCATGAGGCTTTTGGCGAAGTGGCTCGCCTGATGGAACGCGCGGGGGTCGATTTCTTTCTGGTTGAGACCATGACCGATCTCGAAGAGGCCCGGATCGCCATCGGCGCGATACGGGAGGCTTCCCGGCGACCGGTGGTGGCGACGTCGGTCTTCGCCAAAGGCGCCAGGGGCTATCGCAGTATCATGGGTAAGTCACCCGAGGAAACTGCCACGGCTCTCATTGACGCAGGGGCCACGTTTGTCGGGACCAATTGCTCCGGCGGGATTGAGGAAGCCATCGAGATAATGAAGGCCATGGCCTCGGTGTCCACGGCCGCCGCCGTCGCTCAGCCCAATGCGGGCATCCCCCGCATGGAGGGTCCCGACCTGGTCTACCCGGAGACTCCTGCCGCCATGGCCTTGGGCGTACGGCCACTTCTCGCCCTTGGCGTGCGCATGATAGGCGGCTGCTGCGGGACAACTCCCGAGCACATAAAGGCTCTGGCTTCCGCGCTCGGGAGGTCCTGAAGGGCCGCACGTTGACAGTCGCCTCCGACCACCTTAGAATCCCTCAGTGGAAAGGACGTCCGGTTGCATGAAGGTGTACGTCGGTATTGATGTCGGGGCCGTGAGCACCAACCTCGCAGTTCTGGATACCGGCGGTAACGTGATTCACCGAGCTTACTTGAGGACCGAGGGCGATCCCACAGGGTCGGTCAAGACCATCCTGCGGGATGCCGGCCGGTGCTTTCACAAGACCGATGTCCTGGGCTGCGGCACAACAGGCAGCGGCCGGCTGCTGGCGGCCGCCCTGGCAGGCGCCGACATAGTGCGCAACGAGATTACGGCCCACACCGCGGCCGCACTGCACTTCGTTCCGGAGGCTAGGACCGTGATCGAGATAGGCGGTCAGGACTCCAAGCTCATAGTCATACGAGACGGGGTGCCGGTTGACTTCGCTATGAATACGGTGTGCGCGGCGGGCACCGGCAGCTTCCTGGACTACCAGGCCGCCAGAATGGGGATCACTATCGAGGAGCTGGCCAGGCTGGCCGGCACCGCCGGCAACGTGGTGCGCATATCCGGCAGGTGCGCCGTCTTCGCCGAGACCGACATGATCGACCGGCAGCAGCGGGGTGCCAAGAAGGAGGCCGTTCTCAAGGGTCTGTGCGAGGCCCTGGTGAGGAACTTCCTGTCGGGTGTCGCCAGGGGGAAGCCCATCGTGCCTCCGGTCGTGTTTCAGGGAGGTGTGGCATCCAACCAGGCAGTGGTTGCGGCTTTCGAGCGGGAGTTGGGGCTTGAGATCCACGTGCCCGCTAACCATGACGTAATGGGCGCCATCGGCACGGCTCTGCTGGCAGTTCGCGAGCCGGGCGGTACTGAGGCAACCAAGTTCAAGGGCTTCGACGTCACGGGGGCCGCGCTTGCCAGCGAGATCTTCGAGTGCACCGAGTGTTCGAACCGCTGCGACATTGTCGAGATCTTCGACGGGCCGGAATTGATCACCCGGTGGGGAAGCCGTTGCGGAAGATGGGACCTGGAAGCATGAAGCGGATAGCGTTCATCACCGTCGGCTGTAAGCTCAATCAATTCGAGACCGAGCAGATGCGCGAGGCCGCCGAGATGAGCGGGTACGGGCCGGTCGCGGACCCGGGACAGGCTGAGGTCTGCGTGATCAACACGTGCACGGTCACATCCAAGAGCGACTACCGCTCCCGCCAGGCCGTAAGGCGTGCCATGAGGGCGAATCCCGAAGCCATGGTAGTGGTTACGGGCTGTTATGCCCAGCGCAAGCCTCGCGAGGTAGCCGGGATCAAGGGTGTCGACCTCGTGCTTGGGAATGCCGAGAAGGAGAGCATCGATACCTACCTGGGCCTGGGCAAACAGCCCAGCCCCTTGATCCGAATCACGGCCATAGATGGAATGGAGAGGCTGGCCAGCCGCAGGCAGCTTCACGGCTTTGGGAGATACACGCGGGCTTTCGTCAAGATCCAGGACGGGTGTGACAATAGCTGCGCTTATTGCGCCGTCCCACTGGCCAGGGGAAGAAGCAGGAGCAAGCGGCCCGATGAGGTCCGGCGCGAGATCGAGGTTCTGGCGCTCGAGGGCTACAAGGAAATCGTGCTGACCGGGGTTCATCTGGGCTCCTACGGTAAGGACTTGACCCCGGCGGCTTCGCTGGCGGCTCTCCTCAGGGAGATTGCGCTGACCGTGGGGATCGCGCGGCTCCGCCTGAGCTCCATCGAGCCCACTGACTTCAGCGAGGACTTGATAGAGCTGCTGGCCGAGCCGTCGTCCAGGATATGCCCACACGTCCACATACCGCTGCAGAGCGGCGACGACCGCATTCTTTCGATCATGGGGAGACCCTACGGCCGTGACCTTTACCGCAACCTGATCGAGCGCATAGCCATTGCCTGTCCGCGCTGCGGCATAGGCGCAGATGTGATGGTAGGGTTTCCGGGGGAAGACCATCGAGCGTTCATGAATACCTTGGGCTTGCTTCAGGACTTGCCGATCACCTATCTTCACGCCTTTGCCTTTTCGCGGCGGGAGGGCACAGTCGCGGCCGAGCTTACCCAGGAGGCCGATCCTGCAGATAAGAAGGAGCGGAGCCTCGCCGTGAGGTCGCTCGGAGCTGAGAAGTCGCAGGCCTTCAGGCAAAGCCTGGTCGGCGAGACCCTCGAAACGCTGGTGCTCGGGGCGGCCCCCGGCCGGCCCGCGAGAGGTCTGAGCGGCAACTACGTCAAGGTCTTCTTCGACTCCCAACTTGCAGCCAACACCATCGTCAGGGCCCACGTGACAGGCGTGGCCGCCGGTGGTGTCGAGGCCACGGCCACAGCCCACTGACGCCAGGAGGCACCCACAGGCAGATGGAGACTGAGCGCTTCTACCTGGAGACCCTCGGTTGCCAGATGAACATCTACGATTCCGAGTTCATTGCCGATGTTCTCGAGCGAGCCGGCTCGGAGCGGGTCGAAGATCCTCGTGAGGCCTCGGTGATCCTGGTCAATACTTGCAGCGTGCGGGCTCGTGCCGAGGGGAAGGCCATCGCGCGGCTAAGCGAATTCGCCGCGCTCGGTAAGCTCAATCCTTCACTCGTTGTCGGGGTTGTCGGTTGCATGGCCCAGAGGCTGGGGCGGCGTCTGGCTCAGAGCAGGGTTAGGCTTAGTCTAGTGGCCGGGTTCGACGCCTACGACAGGCTTCCGGAACTGATCCGCGAGGCGCGCCTCCGGCGGCCGGTCGTGGAGATCTTATCTGAGCCGCGCGCTTTGTTCTCATCGAGGCCCAGGTGCCGCGACAGCACGGCGGCATTCGTGACCATAATGCAGGGGTGCGACAACTACTGTTCATACTGCATAGTACCCTACGTCCGCGGCCGCGAGAGGAGCAAGCCGCACGGGGTGATCGTCGATGAGATCGCTCACCTGGTCGGCCTGGGAACGAGAGAGGTGACCCTGATCGGCCAGAACGTCAATTCCTACCGGGACGGCCAGGTCGATTTCGCGCAGCTGCTGGAGCTCGCGAGCGGCATCGAGGGTCTGTCGAGAATACGCTTCACGACTTCCCATCCAAAGGACCTGACGCTCGGCCTGATCGAGAGAATACGCGACCTTCCCAAGGTGTGCGAACACCTGCATCTGCCGATTCAGAGCGGGTCGGACCGGATACTTGCGTTGATGAATCGTGGTTACACCCGTGGGGATTTTGCCAAGATCGTCCAATTCGCGCGCTACACCATCCCAACGCTTGCCGTCACCACCGATATTATGGTAGGGTTTCCTACGGAGACCGAGGCTGATTTCGAGGGAACGGTCAAGACCCTGGAGGATCTCCAGTTTGACGCGGCTTTCATGTTCAGATACTCGCCGCGCGAGGGCACCCGGGCCGAAGGCTTGGGCGACGACGTTCCCCTTGAGGACAAGACCCGGAGACTTGAAGCAGCGGTTGCTCTCCAGAACCGCGTGACCGATGAGAAGAAAGCGGCGCTCCTCGGCAAAGAGGTTGAGATACTGATCGAGAAGGAGACGAGGAGGGACTGCGCCTTCATGCAGGGCCGCACACGCGAAAACTGGCTTGCCAAGATACCCCGTGAGGGTGTAAGAAGGGGTGAGACGGTGGTCGCAGATGTTCTCTCGGCAACAAGATGGATGCTGTCGTGTGAACGTTCTTCCAGAAAGGTAGGAACCTGAAATGAACGTTTCTAGGGCCATTGCGGCGATTGCCCTGCTGGTGGTGACCATAGCAGTCGTTGCGTTTGCCGTGATGAACCCGGGGGAGCGGGTGGTGATAAACCTCGGGTTCCGGACCTTCTACGACGTCCCCATGATCCTGGCTCTCTTCGTTGCCTTCGTGATAGGCGTGGCGCTTACCCTGCTCTACTGCCTTTACTACTTCGTCGACATGGGGCTCAACGTCCGGCGCCTGAAGAGGCGCAGTCGCGATCTGGAGACCGAGCTTGTCGCCATAAGGAACTTGCCGATTGAGGAAGCCCTTGATGACTTGAAGCCGGCGGAGGACACAGAAGGAAATGGAGCGGCTTTGTGATCACCTTACTTGTCATACTCATACTCTGCGTGCTTGCCGTGCTGTTCCACCGGGTCTGGGCCGACATAAACAAGAAGCGCAAACGCCTGGCGGGCAGAAACCCGTACGTGGAAGGCATAGCCTGCCTCTTGGACGGCGAATACGGTCCTGCCCTGACAGCGTTTCGCGATGCGGTGAGGGCCGAGCCCCAGAACGTGGATGCCTACCTCAGGCTCGGCGATGTCATGAGGGAGACCGGGGACATTGCAAGGGCGATCCAGATCCACCGCGAACTTACGGTGAGGCCATCGCTGCCGAAGCACACGGTGGCCCGTGTTCACTTGAGCTTGGGTCGGGATTACCGGAAAGCCCAGAGGCTCGACAGGGCCGCCGCAAGCTACGAACAGGCCCTGGAGGCCAAGCCGCGGGACGAGAAGGCGATGGACGAGCTGCTCGATGTATATGAGGAGCTCGGCGATTGGGACCGGGCGTACCTCGTCCGGCGCGACATATCCAAAGTGAAACGGGTGGACGATACTCATGCGTTGGCGCTTTACAAGGCCTACGTAGGTAAGTCCTACCTTGATAAACAGAACCTTGAGGAGGCGGAATCCGCGCTGAAGGACGCCCTGAAGATAGACTCCGAAAGCGCCGGGGCGTGCCTCTATCTCGGCGACGTCTACTACGCCCAGGGCTCGATCGACGACGCCATATCATCCTGGCGGCGGATCGTGACCCTGTATCCGGCCATCGCTTACACGACCTTCCGGCGGCTTGAGAAAGCGTTCTACGAGAAAGGCCGGTTTGAGAAGATAGTCGATCTTTACAACGACGTGCTGGAGCGCAATCCCGGCGACGTTCGGACCATGATGACCCTCGCCAACATTCACAGGAAGAAAGGCAACATCGAGGAGGCCTTGAGGCTATGCAAGGCCGCGCTCGAAGCCGAGCCCGGGTCGCGAAGGGTGAAGCAGGCCCTCGCCAGGCTCTACTACGAGAAGGGCGACATCGAGCAGTCCCTGCGGGCGATGGTGGAGGCCTTCAATGGTTTCTCATCCGATGAGGACCACTACGTTTGCAGCAACTGCAACTACAAGTCGAACGAGGTGCTCTGGAGATGCCCCAGGTGCAAGCATTGGGAAACCTTCCTGTAGTCGTCAAAGCTTCGCAATGGGCACCCGGCCCTTTAGCCTCCTGACACGATGACGCAGCCGCACGAAACGCCCATGATGTCGCAGTACATGAACATAAAGAAGGACTATCCTGACGCCATACTGCTCTTCAGGATGGGCGACTTCTACGAGACCTTCTTCGAGGATGCGGCTACGGCAGCAAAGGTCCTCGGCATAGCCCTCACATCGAGGTCAAGGGAAGGGGAGAAGAGGATCCCGCTGGCGGGAGTCCCCTATCATGCCGTGGACACCTACGTCGCCAGGCTCGTGCGGGCGGGCTACAAAGTTGCAATCTGTGATCAGGTGGAAAACCCCAGGGACGCGAAGGGACTGGTCAAGCGGCGGGTAGTAGAGGTGATAACCCCGGGCACTGTGACGTCGTCGGCGCTTCTCGACGAGAAGGAGAACAACTACCTGGTCGCCGTGGTCGGTGAGCAGGCCTCGTGGGGAGTGGCCAAGGCCGACCTTTCCACGGGTGAATTCACGGTCACCGAGGTGCCGCCGGATGATCTCTTGGCGGAGCTGGCCAAAGCCGGGCCCAGTGAGCTGCTCTATGCGAAGGACTCGATCAGCGAGGCCGCACTTGCGCGGATAAGGCAGGTGCTTCCGGCAACGGCCTTGACCGGACTCGACGACTGGCTCTTCCTGCACGAGTCTGCATCCACCAGCCTGTGCGATCACTTCAAGGTGGCTACCCTGCAAGGCTTCGGGTGCGAGGACATGGCTGCGGCAGTCGGGGCGGCCGGTGCGCTCGTCTCCTATCTCAGGCAAACCCAGAAACGCCTGCTGCCCCACATATCCAGGCTCGCGGTCCAGAAGAACGCTCTCTACATGGAGATCGACGAGGCCTCGTTCTCGAACCTGGAGATCGTCAGTCCCCTTCATCCCGAAGACAAGGGCGCCTCCCTGCTTGGCGTTCTCGACAGGACGCTCACTTCGATGGGGGGCAGGTGCTTGAGGAGATGGCTGAGGAGCCCCCTGGTGTCGCTTGAGGGGATCCGTGCGAGGCTTGAGGCGGTCGACGATCTGGTGGCTGACGAGATAAGGAGAAGAGACCTTCGCTCGACCGTCAGGCACATAGCTGACCTGGAACGCCTGGTCGGACGGGTTTGTTGCGAGAAGGCCGGACCCAGGGACCTCCTGGCAATAAGGGAATCGCTGGGTCATCTCCCTGAGATCAAGCGGACCATATTCGATTCCAATGCCCCAATGCTCTCCGAGGCGGCCGCGGCACTGCCCGATCTCGCGGATATCGAGGGCTTGATCGGGGCGGCCATCAAGGATGGGGCCCCGGCGATTTTCAAAGAGGGCGAAGTGATCCGCGAGGGCTTTGACGCCGGCCTCGACGACCTGCGCACGACCTCGCACCATGCCCGCAAGTGGATCCTGGACCTCCAGGCAGCCGAGCGGGAGCGAAGCGGCATCACATCGCTCAAGGTGGGATACAACAGAGTCTTTGGTTACTTCATCGAAGTCAGCAAGTCCAACCTTAAGAGCGTGCCGGCGGATTATATGAGAAAGCAAACCCTTGTCGGCGGCGAGAGATTCGTGACCGAGGCCCTGAAGGAGAAGGAAGCTGAGATCCTTCAGACGGAAGAGGACTCGTCGCGCCTCGAAGAGGATCTCTTCAAGCAGGTAAGGCTCAAGATCGCGGAAGCCACCGACCGGCTCCAGGATGCTGCCGGCATGATTGCCCAGATCGATGTGCTTGCCGGCTTTGCCGAGGTCGCCCGCGACAGCGATTATGTGAGGCCTATCGTCACCGAAGAGCGCAGGGTAGAGATCCGCGATGGCCGGCATCCTGTTGTGGAGCGCTTTCTTGGAGCCGACCAGTTCGTCCCCAACGACGTGGTGCTCGACGAGCACAACCAGATCCTGGTGATCACGGGTCCCAACATGGCAGGCAAATCAACATTCATAAGACAGGTCGCCCTGATGGTGGTGATGGCTCAGACCGGCAGTTTCGTGCCTGCTCAAGCCGCGACCATCGGCGTTGTCGACAAGGTCTTCACCAGGATCGGCGCCAGCGACAGGGTGACCAGGGGTCAGAGCACGTTTCTGGTGGAGATGATGGAGACGGCCAACATCCTCAACAACGCGACCTCGAGAAGTCTCGTGCTTCTGGACGAGGTGGGCCGGGGCACGAGCACGTATGACGGGCTGAGCATAGCCTGGGCAGTAGTCGAGTATCTTCACAACAACGGCCGGTCGAGTCCGTTGACCCTCTTCGCCACTCACTACCACGAGCTCACAGACCTGGCCGGCATTCTTCCAGGGGTCAAGAACTTCAATGTGCAAGTCAGGGAGTATGGTGATAGAATAGTCTTCTTGAGAAAGATCGTGGAGGGCGGCTCCGATCGGAGCTACGGTATTCAGGTTGCGAGGCTTGCGGGTCTTCCCCAGCGCGTTGTGGACCGGGCCAGGGAGATACTGGCCAATCTCGAGGAAGATGAATACAGCGTTGGCAATATCCCGAGACTTGCGCGCGGGGAGCATTCGCCGATATCCGGGGACATCCAGCTGACACTTTGGGAGACCGACAAGGAGCTGGCTCGCCGGCTTGCCCGGCTGGATCTCGACAACCTGACTCCCGAGGCGGCTCTGGAGGAGATCGCCGCCCTTAAGAAGCTGGCTTCGAGGAACGAGAAGACGACCGATGCCCAAGATTAAGATTCTCGACTCCAGAACCATCAACTTGATTGCGGCAGGCGAGGTTGTGGATCGCCCGTCTTCCGTCGTGAAGGAGCTGGTGGAAAACGCGATCGATGCCGGCGCCTGCCAAATCACAGTGGAGACCAAGGGCGAAGGCAGGGAGATGATAAGGGTCTCCGACGATGGCGTCGGGATGGCGGAAGAGGATGCCCGGCTTGCCTTCCAGAGACACGCCACCAGCAAGATTGCCGCCGCC